>QWCF01001554.1_pt1 | contig 15337 bp, 8 predicted proteins | sample 1972521 | NCBI WGS metagenome assembly QWCF01 (sample SAMN09866715, study PRJNA288562) | Human oral metagenome isolate term4_saliva, whole genome shotgun sequencing...
AACTCACCGTGTACAAGCACGTCAAATCCAACTTCTTCTTGCCATTTGATCCATTCGTCGATAGTTTCAGCAAGGAAAGCATCGTATTCTTCTTGTGACAATTCACCCTTACGGAAGGCCAAACGTTTGGCACGGACTTCCTTAGTTTGAGGGAATGAACCGATGGTTGTTGTTGGAAGAGCTGGAAGTTTGAATGCTTCTTCTTGGATAGCTTCACGTTCTGCAAAGGCTGGCAAACGAGTGTAGTCTGCGTCAGTCAAGCCAGCGATACGCGCACGAAGTTCTGCATTTTCACCAACACGCTCAGTCGCAAAGAGTTCTTTATTAGCTGCAAGAGCTTCTGCACCTTGACCATTGCGAATAGCATCCAAATCACGAAGTTCTTCTAATTTTTCAACTGCAAAGGCAAAGTGGTTCAAGATAGCTGGTTCAAATTCTTCGTTAGCAGTTGTAAATGGCACATGAAGAAGTGAGCATGAGCTTGTCAATACGATGTTTTCAGCTGGGATTTGCTCAAGAACAGCCAAGCTCTTTTCATAGTTGTTGCGCCAGATGTTTTTACCATTGACGATACCTGCATAAAGAGTCTTGTCTGCTGGGAAACCACCTTTAACGAGTTCAAGAGTTTTCTTACCTTCAACGAAGTCCAAACCAATGGCATCAACTGGCAAGTTTACAAGGTCAGCATAAACGTCACGAACGTCACCGAAGTATGTTTGAAGCAAGACTTCAAGACCTTTCTTGTCAGCCAAGAGTTTGTTGTAGAGGTTCAAGAAGAGAGCTTTTTCTTCAGCTGTCAAATCTTTGACAAGAGCCGCTTCGTCCAACTGGATGCGAGTCGCACCAAGTTCAGCCAATTTAGCAAAAACTTCTTGGTATGCAGCCACTAAGCTATCTACAAAGTTTTCTGCTTTCACGCCGTCTTCAAAGTCTGATAATTGAAGGAAAGTGAATGGACCTACAAGAACAGGACGAGTGTTGAGACCAAGTTCTTTGGCTTCTTGGAACTCATCAAAGATCTTGTGACCAGCCAATTTAACTTGAGTGTCTTTTTCAAATTTAGGCACGATGTAGTGGTAGTTGGTGTTGAACCATTTCTTCATCGGAAGGGCACGCACGTCTCCTTTTTCTCCTTGGTAACCACGTCCCAAAGCAAAGTAGCGCTCAAGGTCAGACAAGTCCAAATTTTGAACTGAAGCAGGTACCACGTTGAAGAGGAAAGCTGCATCAAGGAAGTTGTCATAGTGAGAAAAATCATTTGATGGGATTTCAGTGATGCCTTTTTCTTTGACAATGTTCCAGTGTTTTGCACGCAATTCTTTTGCGGCTGCAAGTAGTTCTTCTTCTGAGATTTCTTTTCTAAAGTATTTTTCAGTTGTAAATTTCAATTCGCGGAATTCGCCCAAACGAGGGAAACCGATGATCGTAGTTGACATGATGTGTCCTCCAAAATTTGTTGTTGAAACTATCTTAACAGAAAAGAAACTGTCTGTATAATTGTAAATAATTAGGCTTTGATATAGTTTGAAACTATATCAATTTTAGTTGGAATGCTCAAACGAGCTATTGACGATTCTCATCAGTGACTATGGCTTGTTATTAGAAAAGACTATAGGTTGATTTTCCTTTGGTATTTTTGATATTTCCCTGAAAAAGTGCGGACGGGAGGTAAAATTCCCCTGTGGATGCTTTTAGCAAACCAAGTTATTTCATCCCTATCAACCTTTTTCCTGTTCAAGTGGGACGACTGCTAGTGTCTTTCCTAAACTGGCTAAGACTTTCAAGACCGTATCCAACTGAGGACTAGTCTTTCCTGTCTCCATCCTAGCTATGACAGGCTGGCTTACCCCACTGAGTTCCTCTAGCTTTTTCTGACTGATACCTTGCTCATGTCTAGCCTCAATCAACTCACTCATAATAGCCACTCGCATATCACTTTCAAGAATTTCTTCCTTGCTAAAGAGTTCTGTTCGGACATCTTTCCAGTTACTCCCAATGGCACTATTCTTCATCACTTAACCCTCTTTCTTTTAAGCCCTTCAGTTCACGCTTGGCTTTTTTAAATTATAACTCAAAAGTTATTAAAAGTAAATCCCAACACTCATAAAAAGAAGACCTTAGAATCATTCTAAAGGTCTCATTTTTATTATTCGAAAAAATTATGAGAAGAGTTATAATGTGGAGCTATTCCTGACTCTTACACCAACTCAATGCCTTTCTCACGGAGATTAGCCAGACACTCCTCGTAGTAGGCTGAATCATGCTCACTATAGATGGGAGTCCCCAACTTTTCCTCAGGCAAGTCTTGATAAGGGTGACAGATCTTGCCACGGTAGTTCTTGTCCAGCCATTCTGGACTGACATTGTAGCCACGGTCAGCCATCTCCTTCATGATCAAGCGATGATAAGCATAGAGATGATAGGGCGAGTGAGTAAAGACATAGTCCACAGTCGCATGTTTTTTGCCCCAACCATTGCCACGCAGGGCGCAGCACTCTCGATGTTGCCCCAAAAGCTGCGGACGGGGAAGTTGTGAAATCAAAGCCTCATGCCAAAGTCTCATGGGAGTCTCCTTTCAGCAAGGTAGAATTTTGAAGATAGCTATTTGGGTAACGTTCAAGCAACTCTCTCGTCTTAGCGATCAAGTCTTCCTTGGAAGCCTGACCAAAGCGGTAGCGATCCAGCAAGAGCATATAGTCCTTACGCTCAACATCTGTCGCTTTCTTTTTGAAATATCCCCAAATATGCTGAAAGGCATTGCAAACCTGACCCCTATGTTCTGGGATTTGACAGGCACGGTCGATCAGTTCTTTAACATGACTTACCTCCACCTGTTCATTCTTCAAGTATTGGCGAATCTCATTGTAAATATTACTGGAATGGCTCAAAACGAGGTATTTGTTTCTAGCCCAGAGTTGCTGGCACTGGGATTTTTGATTAGTTTGTTCCATCTTTCTCCTTGCTTTTTATCAGTTTCCAGGAAATATGGAAACAAAGTTGTATCCTAAAAATGAGCGAATTATCAGCGGAATATGAGCGAATAAATAGTGTTTTTTGTAGTTCCTGATTTTTCTAATAAGCCTTGATTTAGAAATCATCAAATACCTGAATAAGTCTCTACTAACAATTGAATCTTACGTAAAACTTCTTGCTTTTTCCGTTCTCGTGCTCCCTGTCTACGAGAAGTTGGTGGAATAATCGAATCCAAATCAGTCCCACTATTTTCAGCATAACCTCGTTGAATTGATTTGTCGATAAACAATTGATAGTCATCTACAAGTTTCTCAGCCTCAGCTAGGTCTTGAATCGCGATTTTCTTGCGCTCCTTGCCATATTCGTAGAAAGCATGGATAATCCCATCATGGTCTTTCAATTTTTGCAAATCGGTGTCATTGATAAATCCAATAACCAACTCTTCTTTGGCACGGATATCAATACTAGAACGAATCACACGACTAACTTCTGCTTTCATTACTTCTTTAGACTCAGAATTCTTCGATTTTTCAACAATCAATGCCAAGATATAGTCTAGGTTAATCTCATCAGTTTTTAGTAATTCAATTTCAAATTCAACATCTGAAAGGTCAATCTCTAAATCTTTAGTCTTTTCATAGTTTTTAAGGTTCAAAAACTCATCTCGAATTTCCACATAGGCACTTCTTAAATCCTGAAGATAACCTTCTGAAATAGGTTTGTCGATTTCTTGGAATTCATCATAATTTCGAAGAACATTATCAAGTTTCAACAACTCACCAAATAACTTAACAAACTCTTTTTTCTCATGCTCTGTCTCAATTTCTTGCGGGTTCGGGAATCTTTCCAAAATTTCCTGACAGACTGTAGTATATCCTTTGACCTCAATACCTGTTACTTGGTCAACGAAACCATCCATGTATTCACTAAAACTTTTTTCTAAGATGATTTCAAGCTTATTTGTATCTCCAAAAGTCTTAATAGCTTCTTGCGTAGCCTTTTCTAAATCACGGAAACAAACGATATTGCCAAAAGGTTTAACCTCGTTAAAAATTCGATTAGTTCTAGAGAATGCCTGAATCAATCCATGATAACGAAGATTTTTATCGACAAAGAGAGTATTCATCGTTGGAGCATCAAATCCCGTCAAGAACATTCCCACTACAATCAGTAAATCCACTTCCTTAGATTTAACTCGTTTTGAAAGGTCTCGATAATAATTTTGAAACTCTTTCCCATCAGTCGAAAAGTTTGTCTTGAACATTTGATTATAGTCATAGATTGCTTTAGAAAGAAACTCTTTAGATGAAAGAGACATGGCTGTATCTTGAGGGTCTAGCTCTTCATCTTGAATCTCTCCATAAGCTGACTGTTCTTCGTTAGGCGCAAAGCTAAAGATAGTAGCGACCTTCAAACGCTTAACTTCTGGTAGAGTTGCCTGTTGCTGCTGGAGTTCTTCATAGTATAGTTTTGCTGCTTCAATACTTTGTACAGCCAACATAGCATTAAAACCTTGCATCTTTTTTTGTTTATGAGTGTAATATTTACTCCGATGCGTCTTGTCATTATAAACTCTCAACAGGTACTCTGTAATGGTTGCTATCCGTTCTGGATGCAATAGGAGCTCCTTCTCCATCTTTTTGAGTTTCTTCTCATCAATCTCTTGACCAACTGCTTTTTCAGCTTCTCTATACTTGTTTATTTCAGGCTTGATATAGTTATAGTCGACTTTGAACTTCAACACTTTTTTATCTCGAATAGCATCTGTTATAACGTAGTTATGAAGTTGCTCTCCAAAAACCTCTTGTGTTGTTTCTCCTGTTAAGCTATTTTCTGGGAAAATCGGAGTACCTGTAAATCCAAATAAAGCATACTGTTTAAAAGCTTTTTTGATACGCTTTTGCGCCTTTCCAAACTGGGAGCGATGGCACTCGTCAAAAATCAAGACACATTTCTTACTGTAGATTTCATGATTTGGATTTGCTGTTATAAATTTATTTAACTTCTGAATAGTTGTGACAACGATTTTACCATCATTTTCTTCAATATTACGTTGGAGTTCTTTTGTATTGTTGCTACCATTGACTGAATTAGGTTGAAATTTTTGATATTCCTTCATGGTTTGATAGTCCAGGTCTTTTCTATCCACCACAAAAATCACTTTGTCAATATAGTCCAACTCTGTTGCTAAACGAGCAGTTTTAAAACTAGTCAAAGTTTTCCCAGAACCAGTCGTATGCCAGATATAGCCACAAGCATTGATCGTACCGAAATTCTTCATTTCATTTGTGGAATGAATCTTTCGTAAAATACTCTCTGTTGCAGCTATCTTTTGAGCTGTCGTATTTGCAAAGTAGCGCGTATAAGTCCCATTAGAAATAACAAAAATCTGAATGTACTTGTATAAGGAATTTTCACTATTGAAGCTTTCCTTACTATATCTATGGATTTGTTCAAAAGCCTCTTTAAGACTAACACCACGTCTTTTCAATTCAATCTGAACTAACGGAAGACCATTCACTAAAATCGTGACATCATAACGGTTGGTATGGCTACCCACTTGGGTCACTTGGTTGATGACCTGCATACTATTGTTGTGAATATTTTTCTTATCAATGATAAAAATATTCTTAATTCGTCCATCGTCAAAGACAAAGTCATAAATATAATTTTCTTGAATTTTTCGAGTTTTTTCAATTAATCCTTCATTGGGGCAGTCTAAATACTCTACTACAAAGCGATCCCACTCATCATTAGTAAACGTTATCTTATTGAGTTTTTCTATTTGCACCTTAGCATTTGCTAAGAGCTCTTCAGGTGTATGAATATTTAAGCGTTCATAGTTGAGATGATTCACCAAATCAGAAATCAACTGATTTTCTAAATCAGCCTCTGACTGATATTCTCTATCCGTGCGATACTCTGGTTGATACTCAGCCAAGAGAATCCCTTCATTGGTTTCCGCAATAACTTCATGTATTTTTGAATAATCAACCATTTTCATTTTCCTCTTTTGGGTTAAATTTATATTTTTTCTCAAAACTATTGAATAAATCTATTAAGGTATTTTTTTCTCTTTCTAGCAATTCTCTATACTCCAAGTCCGATTGACGATTATGAGTGAATAAATCAAACCTTTGAGCATATGGTTCTAAATTTTCTTTGGTAATCTCCTCACCTGCCACCTCTAATCCTAATAAAACATCTTCCCATCTACTATAGCCTAAAAATGTGGCTGTTTTCTCTGACAGATTTCTAAACAAAGCATAATGAAATTTTTCTACTTGTCCACTGTCTACAGCTTTACGTAGCACTTCTCTCACCTTTAGGTGGTATCCGAAGGGAGAATCTTTCTCAACGTCAGTTAAAATATATCTGACTTTGTCCTCCTTATCAACTTCTTTTTTCATAACATAAAAGGACTTTTTTTTATTTGGTATTTTTCTGTCAAACCGTATTTCATTGTACAAAACATTATAAAAAAGTGGTTGGTGAGAAGAAATAATAAACTTTAAATCAGTGTGTTTAGATTTAGCAATAATTTCCTTTAAAAAAATAGCGGAATCAATAGTATTGTTATCATCTAACGAAGAAATTGGATCGTCAATATAAATATACTTAAAGTCCTGAAAATCAGAGTCAATATCTGGATCGCTTAACTCCTCAATAATAAGTTCCAAAAGAGTTAGGAATATAGACCAAACAAATATCCTCTCCTCACCTCTAGAAATTTTGACTGAATCACCATCTAAAGTAAAGCGAATTCCCTTAAAATCACTTATCAATCTTGGAACACGCTGGTCTCCAATAATATCAAAAATTGGGAATCCCGAACTATCATTAGCCTGTCTCTCAATATCTTCAAAATTTGGAACTATGAGGTTATGGACATACTTCTGAAAGTTGATAATGACTTGTTCAAATTGTTGCTGTTCTTCTAAAAACTTACCAAAAAAAGTACGCTTATCATATTTGAGGTAACGATCTTCATCATTTTCTAAATCATTTTCCCAAGTAAAAAGATCTTCTGTAAAAGCGTTAAAATAAAGTATTTTCTTTACTTTTGACTCTCCATCATTTTCCGAGATATTTAATTTATCCTTTAAAATTGTAGATAGCCTCGTTTTCCCTGTAGCATTAAAAGCATAAATTAAATGTACCTTCTTATTACTTGAGATTAGTTCGTCTGCAATATCTTCCAATGTATTAAATACTTTATCATCCGCCATAATTCACTTTTCCTTATTCATTAAAATTGAGTAATTGATTTCTCCAGTATTCATACTGCTTCTGTCTTAGTTCGATTTCTTTTGGAAGTCCCTCAGAAAGAGAGTTGGTTAGGGTGTTAAAATTGTCAAGAACAGAAACGATTCTTTTTTGTTCAGTAAGAGATGGTAAGTAGAACGTTACTTTATCAATAGCATCTTTAGATAATCTAGGAATACTAGCCTTTCGAACCTGTGATTTGAGTCTATCTTGCTTACTTAATAAGACATAGTACATAAATTTGTCAGCAATATTATCTAATGTCTCTAATGTGTAGACATCATCTGCTGCCCAAAAATCCCTATCGCTATATCCAATTTCACCAGCTGCTCCTGCACATATAACAAAGTTGGTTTCTTTTCCCCTATTTGAATGTGTAAAATATCCCAAGGGTGTCAAACTGTTCTGATAAACTGGAAAACTTCCTGAAGTAGTTAGCTGATTTCTAACAAGACGTTTCCCACGTTGTAAATTGACAACTTGTCCCACTTCCACTCGAATTGGCCCAAATACCCACTGTAAAAGCTTGATAATAGCAGAGTTGTCCCACTCCTCTACTCTACTCTCAGTGTACTCGCCTTCGGCGACGAATGTCAAGAGTTTTTCTCTAAAATATTCATACTGTTTTTGACGTAGTTCAATCTCCCTGGGCAGTCCAATATTTAAATCGTTACATACCGTATCAAAGTTGTCTAGAACTTGAACAATACGAGATTGAATTTCGAGGGAGGGAACTGGGATTTTGAATTTTTCAGTATCATTACTAGAAATTTGTGGCATCTGCATATTATTAGCGATGTTTTGAAAATATTCTTTATTATGAACTAAGTAATGATAAATATATCTTAAGTTGATATTTTCATTGTCTGAACTGTATGACCAAAATTCATTTTTAAAACTAAATGGTTCTGTGCAGTATTCAAAATCAATAATTCCACGAGATTTTACAACAATTGCCTCTTCTGTATGAATATCTTTATCGGGAATATCTCCATAGTTCACATCAGCGTAAGTCTTTCCTCCTGCAAAGATACGGATTGGCGCACCCTCAAAAGATAACAATTTATCTCGATAAAAAGAATATTGCTTTTTACGTGAGGTCAATTCTGAGGTCAATTCTGAGGTCAATTCTGTAACATACTCAGTGAATTTGTCAAGTATTTGCACGATTTTTTCTTGAATTTTTAAAGGAGGAATGGGGATTTTAAAACTCCTCATTTTTGATAAAGAAACTATTGGAAAGCTCCCCTCATTTATCCCTTTCTTCATGTCACTACTTAGAATTTGTAAGTAGTAAAACAAAAACTTAATATCTAAATCTTTCTCATATTTCTGTTTTATCATAACAGCAGTTATCTGTTGATTACATAAAAAAGGAACTGTAATTAACGCAACTTCTCCTATAGTAGCAGTGGTAGAAACAATTAAAGAGTTAGCAGTAAAAACTTTACCACCTTTAATTGCATTTCTAGAGACATGCTGTAGCGAATTAGATAATACTCGTCCGTTTTTACGTATATCTTCTAATCTAAACCATGGTATAGTTCCATTTTCCCAAAATTCTTTATTAGTTTTCGATGGTGTATATCCATTTTTTAATTCACACACTTCCCCCAACTCTTTCCATTCAACAGGACAGTTTTGGATTTCTTCTAGGATGTTCATCACTTACCTCCTTCCTTGGCTAGATTTTCAATGCTTTTAATTTCTTTGAGGTAATCTTTTTCAACTTGACTAAGGGTCTTGGCTTGGTAGCTCTTATACTCCTTATCTACCTTCTGCTTCATCTGTTCACGAGAGATCGAACCACTGTTATCCAGTAAGTCTTCTCCAGTAGCTAGAAGGATACGATCTACATGTGTCACCCAGTCCGCCATAGTCATGACTTCTTCACGCTCTGCCTGTCTTTCAGCAAAGTCTAGATATCCTGATACAAGCTGATTGAGCCCACGGAGTTCCTTCTCTGTCAGATAGTTCTTGGCAACTTTTGCTTCGGATAAGGTAGGAAGGTCTCCCTTAAAAGTGGTCAAGCCCATAAATTCCTTTTCACTATCGACACGGTTATAGATAAGTTCACTCGCAGTATTGTGGTGAATAGCATAATGCATCTTGTTTTGCACCGTCGCAAAGAATTTCTTTGCCTCTGGTGAATTTGCATTGTAGTCACTTGATGTCGCAAAAAGATCCAAGACCTGACGGTAAAAGACTTTTTCACTCGAGCGAATGTCTCGGATTCTTTCCAGGAGTTCTTTAAAGTAAGAACCTCCACCCAAGTTTTTCAAGCGCTCATCATCCATAGCAAAGCCCTTAATCAGATACTCTTTCAAGACTGTCGAAGCATAGTGTCTGAACTGGATTCCACGAGGGGAGCGCACACGATAGCCAATCGCTAAAATCATATCGAGATTATAGTAGGCGACTTTTTTTGACTGAGTTTTACCAGCTATTGCACCGTGACGAGTGGTTGTCAACTGATAGTTGACAACCACTGTTTCATCCAACTCACCATCTTCAAATATCGCCTTGATATGTTTACTAATGTTTTGCTTGGAAGTTTGAAAGAGTTCAGCTAGTTCTTGTTGAGTCAGCCAGACCGTTCCATTATCCAAGTGAAGTTCAATAGCGGACTCACCGTCATCAGTTCTATAGAGAATCACATCATTTGCCATGGCTAAGCTCCTCTACAATCTTATATATCTCTGCACGCAAGTAATCAATCTTAGTAACGGTCTCAGCGATTTCTTTATTGAGCTCATCAATATCAATCTTCTCACGTGTATCTTCTTGTTCAACATAGGTTGAGACAGAAAGGTTATAATCCTGCTCTGAACCAATCGCTTCATTATCAACAAGAGCTGCTTTATAGTCTACACTTTGATAATTAGTGAACAATTCAACAATATGCTCAATATTGCTATCTGTCAAAACATTGTTATTGGTTTCTTTTTTGAATTCTTTACTCGCATCAATAAAGAGGGTTTTATTTTCAAGTTTATTCTTCGCCAGAACTAAGATCGTAGTAGCAATAGAAGTTCCAAAGAAGAGGTTGTCTGGAAGGGCAATGACTGCTTCAACAAAGTTGTTATCTACCAGATACTGACGAATGGTCTTTTCAGCTCCTCCACGATAGAAAATTCCTGGGAAACAAACAATGGCTGCCCGACCTTTATTGGACAAATGATTGAGACTATGCATGATAAAGGCAAAGTCAGCTTTTGACTTGGGTGCTAACTTACCAGCTGGCGCAAAACGGTCATCGTTTATCAGAGTTGGATCTCCATCTCCCACCCATTTAACAGAATACGGAGGGTTAGAAACGATAGCATCAAAAGGCTTTTCTTCCAGATGCTGAGGATTTAAGAGTGTATCTCCTCGCTTAATGTCAAAGTTGTTGTAGTTGATATTGTGTAAGAACATATTCATACGAGCCAAGTTGTAGTTGGTCATATTGATTTCCTGACCAAAGAAACCATCCTCCAAGATATGGTCTTCGTATTGTTTTTTCATTTGAAGAAGGAGAGAGCCTGATCCACATGTTGGGTCATAGACCTTGTTAATCTTGTCTTTCCCAACCATGACTAGACGAGCTAGTAATTTAGAAACCGTCTGTGGCGTGAAAAATTCACCCCCGCTTTTTCCTGCATTACTGGCATAGTTGGAAATCAAGAACTCATAAGCATCTCCAAAAGCATCAATGTCATTTTCCTCAAAATTGCCAAAGTTAATGCTATTGATACCGTTAAGGATATCAGATAGGCGTTTATTTTTTTCTGGAACAGTTCCACCAAGGATGTTGCTTCGGGTATCCAAGTTATCAAACAAACCTTTGATATCATCCTCTGATTTGAAACCAATCGCTGACTTCTCAATAGCTTGGAAAATATTGGCCAATTCTTCGTTTAAATTTTCATTTTGCGAGGCGTTCTTGACGACATTTTCAAATAATTGACTTGGAAGGATAAAGAAACCCTTATCCTCAACTGTACCTGGTTTGAAATCTTGCTCAGCTTCTTGGTCACTTAAGTCAGCATAACGGAATTCTAAATCACCAGCCTCATGCTCAGCACGGTCAAAATAGTCTGCCATGTGCTCTGAAATAAAGCGATAGAAAAGGATACCTAGGATATATTGCTTAAAATCCCAACCATCTACGGCTCCACGAACATCATCAGCAATCGCCCATATTTTACGATGCAGCTCCTTGCGTTCTGCATTTTCTTTACTTGCCATTTTTATTTTCCTTAATTAATGTATTATCTTTTCTATTTTATCATATTTCAAGAAAAACCACTCGAACTAGGGAGGACGAGTGGGATTTAAACTATTTTTAAAATATGATTTTATAATTGTACTTTATAAACTCAATTATTTTTTGATATTATTAAGGTAGTAGCTCTTTGTTCATACGGTCCTTATCATCACTCTTTACAAATACAATATTCCGTTTACCTGTTAACTCTATCAGTTTTTCCTTCCCAAGGATGATTGCGAGATTCTTAATAATTGAACGTTTAGCTGATTCATCGTAATAAGTGAAAATAAACCGATATAGATACTCACCTTTCTCTGCTAATTCAAAACATTTTTGAAATATCTCTTTATCCAAAGGGTCAACAGAGTGACCAAAAATAATTATATTTTTGGATATCAATATTAATACTTCCTCATCTGAATCCCTGTACCTTGGTTGGAAAAATTCTTCAAATTCATTTCCTGTCTCTTTAACGACCCTTTGGTAATACTTCTGATAAGGAATTAAATCACTGTTAACATCATTTTCTTTATCTTCTATTCCAAAGACCATAGTATTGATGCGACCGAAAGTTCTCTCTAAATCAATTTGGCCATGTATAAAATGAGTTAGTATATCAGAAGTTCCAAATAGATATCCTGAAGTATTGGTATAATTAAAATTTAAAACATAGGTATGTGATAAATAACGTATTGCATCCAAAGCTGTTGGTCTTGCTTCAATTCCTCGAATCTCAAAATCTATATAATCTAAATACGACAGATAGATTTCTAGTAGTTCAATTAGTAAATCAAGTTGATCAAGAAATAACTCATTAAGGTTCTCTATGAAAAGTTCTTTTTTATAATTATCCAATTCTTCATCTAGAATTTCATCTTCGAATACTTTTGCAACATAACGTTTTGCGGTGTAATTATTTGTATCTTCTAAAACATCATTAAAATAAGGGTAATAATCAGATCCAATACATTCAGATAATACTTTACTATTTTCTTTAAAAAACAGTATTGCATCTGCAAGTTGAGAAATCATGATTTCAAGGTTAGACCAATTTTCTCCAAGGGTATCTTTATTCTCATTAATAAATTTCAAATACAAATTATCTCTGTATTTCTCAATCCTTATATTTTTAACTTCTAGAAACTCTTGTAGTCTCTCATCAGGATTAGAAAATAATTGTTTTTCAAACTCAATAAAATCTGTATACTTTGTTTTTCGCCCCATTGCAATATCAAAGCCATTACCTAAAATTAAAATTGTATCTGCCATATTTTCTCCCTTTTCTTTTTTATTTTCTAGAGGGGTATATTTTACCTCCCCTACTCCAACCGGCTTTTAACCTTCTTCTTAGTCAAGGTACGGTCGTTTTGATTGGAGAGAGCTTTGATACGAGCTTCTAGAAGGGTTTTCCGTCCGGTCTCTGTTCGTGTGTAGACGAGATGATAATGTCCGATAGTCGGCGTCAGAAAGTCGAGGAATTTCTGTGCTTCTTCCTTGCGCTTATCAAAAAGACTAGGCACGACATAGTAAGGTGACTGACCTTGTCGGACTTTCTCTGCCTTCAAGAGATAGCGCTGGTTGTCCACTGGAGCAAAGAACTCTCCCACAGTCTGAGCAAACAATTCTTTGTCCCTCATGCTTCCTCCCTTGAGATAGGCGAAAACCATATAGTTTTCTTTGTCCTCCTCTACCTGAACACGGGATTGATCATCCGTTAGATGCCCCGAATCTAGCAGAGCCTTTCGGATCTGCTCACCCAAAGACTGCAATCGTTTATAAGGACTCTTATAGCGGAGGTAACGCCAAGATGCAAAGGCCAAAAAGAGGAGACAGGCTGCTGTAAGCCACCAAACACCGATCAGTCTCAGTCTAAATAGCAAAACCAACAAATCCACTGCCAACAAGAGCAATGACATGCGAACCCATTTTAATGCATCAAGCAAGAGCATGACTGGAATTTTCTGTTTTTGAGTTGCGACTTCTGTAACTATCTCGAACTGATCCGCTACAACAAGAGCATCCTGCCATTTTTGTCTCAAGCCTGCTCGATCCTTGGAGAGACTCTTAACTCGCTCATTGTACTCACTAATTTGCTTTTTCTTAAAAGGGGGCTTTGGAAAATCCAAACGATCCAAACCAGTCTCAATACTCTCCTGATTATAGGCCAATCCAAGAAAATGCTCCATCCGTCGCGACAAGGTTTGCAGATCCTGATTGCTCTCTGGTCTAGGCTCCTCACCAGGAAGAGTGATAAGTGCTTGCGCTTGAACGGCTACCAGATGCCAGATGTTGCTGGTCTTTTCTGGATGTCCCGACCAGATACGAATGGCACGCCCGCGCATCTGGTTACTCAGCATAAAGCTCCCCACAAAGCTTCCGAGGATTAGGGAATTAACACAAGGAGCATCCCAACCCTCTCCAAGGAGAGATTTAGTTCCGACTAGGACTTGAATCCGGCCTCGTTGAAAAAGCTCCGTCACTGCCGCTACGATTCCCTTAGCTGAGCTCGGAAAACCAACCTGCACATAATCTTTTGGATCCAAGTGACCAATAGATGAGAAACTAAGAGGAACCTGAGGCAAGAGTTCCTTCAACTCTGCTGCCACATCGGTAGGCAAAATAACGACACTACCTGACAAGACAGCCAAAGACACAGTTATCTCTTGCTCCTGAGCTTTTCGACGAATGCTTTCAAAATAAGGGAGAACCCCCAACTGAGAAATGGTTGCTTGATTATCTCCCAGATAGGTGGCAAAATCCTTGCGAATATAGTCAGCTAGTACTAACTGTCTCAGTTCCTGACCTAGACTCTCATACTCTGTCAAGAAGATATCGGCAATGGCAGACAACTTCCCCAGAGATTGGGTTAAAAGCTGGTCAGAAGCCTTGGACTTAACTAGATAAACCTGACGTTTTTCCACCAACCCACGCGCCTTCAAGTCAGCCTCTAACTTTTTCTTATATCCATCTGGATCCTCATACCAATCTGGTGTCAGATAGAGTATGCTCTGCAACAGCGTCTCCAACCAGTAGGAGGTCAATGCTGGAAGCTTCTGGGTTCCCAGTAAATTTTGCAAAGAGGAAGGAATCGTTAACCCCTGAGAATGCATATAAATCAACATAGCTGACAAGTACTTGGGATCTTCTAAGAGCAAATCAGATGATATATCCCCTTTGAGGACCTTAGACCCTGCTACAAATGTTTGAAAATCAGGATCGACTATAAGGTGATGAATATAGTCCCACTTAGTCTCCTCAAACTGTTTGAGACGTTCCGACTCTTCAGCTGTTGGTGAACACATATAGACAAAATCCTGATGAGGGCAAAGAGTGTCTTCCTTGACTAGTTCAGGTACCGTGATTTCTTGATCGATCTCCCCACACATACGGATATAGCGTTCCCAGAGTTCAGGCTCACTGTCATAAGGTGGTGTCGCTGTCAGGGAGATGAGTTTCAGCGGTCCATACTGCTTGCGAAAGACTTCCAGACTTTTCCACCATTCATTGCGCAGGTGGTGGCACTCGTCCAAACAAAGAGTCGCAACTTTCTGAGCTCTTAGGCTTGCAAACAAATCAAACCCCACAAAATCCTCTGCTTCTCCATCTTCTTGTGATTGCAGTTGGTTCATGGCACTATGAAAAGCCTGATAGGTCACAATTGTTAATGCCTTCATCTCCTTTAAGTTTTGGGAAACGAGGTCTGAAAGCCTCTGACCATCCTCTAGAAAAGCAGTTTGGATCCTATCTACCCATTGTTCGCGAATGGTGACAGTCGGAACTAAGATGAGGGCTGGGTTGCCAAAACGAGCGATTAGCTCGATACCAATGGTTGTCTTTCCAGACCCT
>QWCF01000549.1_pt1 | contig 15253 bp, 13 predicted proteins | sample 1972521 | NCBI WGS metagenome assembly QWCF01 (sample SAMN09866715, study PRJNA288562) | Human oral metagenome isolate term4_saliva, whole genome shotgun sequencing...
CATGAAACATGAGGTAAATGCTTATGCTGTTGGTACGGTAGACGGGCAAGAAGGTTTGTACCGTTTCCAACTGGCTGACAACGGTACATGGAGTAATCCGCAGTTGCTGATCAAGGGAATAAAAAATATGGACATCCATTACTTTTATACTGAAGGATGCCCTGAGACTTTTGAAGGAAGTGAGGCTGCATCAGCCCCTACCCCCACCACCACTACTGGAAATGCACAAAATCAGGGAACAAGTCAGGAAAAAGACGAAAAATTCAAATATACTAAAGATTTTTCCAATAAAGAAACACCTGCCTCCATCGAGATCCTGTTGAACGGAGGTAACAGTATCAATGTAGGCAAAAACAATGATAAAAATGAAGTCCAAATCTATCGAATCAACGCGACTGTACGCGGAGGAAACAAATGCGCAGACCGATTACTTTAAACCATCCTGCTAAAGCCTCTGCACAAAAAGGCTTCGCATTATTCATTGTCCTGATGATCATGATCGTCATCGCCCTGCTCGTCGTTACCGCGACCCAGTCCTACAACACTGAGCAGCGAATCAGTACTAATGATGCCGACCACAAGTTTGCTACTACGCTTGCGGAAGCAGCATTGCGTGAAGGTGAGAACCACATTTATGAAATCGAAGACGGTAAAAAACCATTTACTGATGATTGTGCCGAAGGATTGTGTAAAGCTGCTAATGTTACAGCGGGAACCTACACTATTGCTTCAGGAACAATTACCGTCAGTGGTAGTTCAAAAGATGAAGCATGGATTCGAGAAGACAATAAAAAAGAAACAAAATACATTGATATTAACGGAATAAAATATCCAGGTGTAAATAGTGGTGCGAAAAAAGATGCGCGTTATATCATCGAATACCTAAGCACCAATTCTACCGACAACCGTACCATTTACCGCGTTACCGCCAAAGCATGGGGGGAAAACGAAAATACGGTGATTATACTACAATCTTATGTAGCCAACGAATAAAATAAATAGATAAAATCATGAATACGTCTATCACTAAATCTCAAGGGTTTACGCTGGTTGAGATGCTGATTGTCGTTGCTATCATCGGCATCCTCAGTACCATCGCTTACCCTTCCTATATCCATTACATCGAACGCGGCTATCAATCTCAAGCGCATACGGAACTGCTTGCTATTAACAATGCCTTAAAAACCGAATTAGTCAAAAATCCTACCCTTAAAATAAAAGATGAAATTGAGGGAGATACGGGATTGGTTAAGGCCTACAAAGCTGCGCCCGAGGTCGCTGCCAAATACGACTTCAGCGGTGAAATGAAAAATAAGGACGCTAAAAACAGCAGGGCTTATTATCTTTTCGCTACTCCGAAAACCGGTACTGATTACAAACTTTCCGTTTGGATGGATAGTTTGGGCAATGCCTACAAATGTACCGATGCAGAATCTGCTAAAGCCAAGTCAACAAGCAAAAACGGCAATACAGGCTGTGAACAGGTAGGTTATAAAAAATAGAGGACTAAATCGGCTCTTTTATTTATAGTGGATTAAATTTAAACCAGTACGGCGTTGCCTCGCCTTGCCGTACTATCTGTACTGTCTGCGGCTTCGTCGCCTTGTCCTGATTTAAATTTAAGCAAACAAAAGGTCGTCTGAAAACACATTTGGTTTTCAGACGACCTTTTTCTATGCCAACAATCAAGCCAAGCTGACTTCCAAATTATCAATCAGACGCGTCGTTCCCAAGCGGGCGGCGGCGAGGACGACAAGGGCTTTGTCGCCGGTGCGTGCGACGGCGAGGCTTTCTGCATGGCGGATTTCGACGTAATCGACTAGCCAGCCTGCCTCGGTCAGTCGGCGGACGGTTTCCGTTTCCAATCCGACATAATCAAGATTACCGTTTTTGAGTTCGGCAGCAACACGCTGCAATTCGCGGTACAGGCGCGGGGCTTCGGCGCGTTCGGCTTCGCTGAGGTATTGGTTGCGGCTGGAAAGCGCGAGTCCGTCGGCGGCGCGTCCGGTATCGACAGGAACGATATCAATATTGAAATTCAGGTCTTCGACAAAGCCTTTGATAATCGCCAACTGCTGGTAGTCTTTTTTGCCGAAACAGGCGGTATCGGGTTGGACGATGTTGAACAGTTTGCTCACGACAGTAGCGACACCGCGAAAATGCCCAGGACGGAATTTGCCGCACAATTCGTTTTGAAGGTTGGGCGGTTCGACGTTGAAACGTTGCTCGACATTGGGATACAGCTCTTTTTCGTCGGGCGCGAACACGACGGCTACGCCTTCGTTGGCAAGTTTGTCGGCGTCTTGCTGCAAGGTGCGCGGGTATTTGTCGAAATCCTCGCCCTGCCCGAATTGCAGGCGGTTGACGAATATGCTGACAACAACGTTGTCGGCGCGTTTTTTGGCTTCGCGAACGAGGGCGAGATGGCCTTCGTGCAGATTGCCCATAGTCGGAACAAAGGCAACGCTGCCTGCGTTTTTGCGCCATTCGCGTAATTCTTTAATGGTATGAATGATTTGCATGGTGGAAAATGTCCTTTATCTTTTTCGGGATTGCGGCGCACAGCCGCTGTGTTTTGCCAGCCCGAAAATCACGCGCCGATTATACGCTGGGAACACGGACAAACAAAGGTCGTCTGAAATTCGGTTTTCACGATGAAAACCTTTTCAGACGACCTTTTTCAGTTGAGGGTATCAAGCAAACGAATGTTCTGAAGCGGGGAAGGTTTTGGCTTTGACTTCATGAACATAGGCTTCAACGGCAGCTTGGACGCTGTCTTTACCCTGCATGAAGTTTTTGACGAACTTAGCGGTTTTCCCCGGGAAAATGCCGAGCATATCGTGCATAACCAAAACTTGTCCGTCGCAATCCACACCTGCGCCGATACCGATGGTCGGGCAAGAGACAGTTTCAGTTACTTTTTTCGCCAATTCCGCCGGCACGCATTCCATCAATACAATGGCTGCGCCCGCTTGGTCATGTGCTTTCGCATCTGCCAACAAGGCCTCCGCCTTATCGCCTCGCCCTTGCACTTTATATCCGCCAAACGCAAACACGGACTGCGGGGTCAAGCCGATATGGGCGCAGACGGGAATGCCGCGCATTTGCAGGAATTCGGTGGTTTCCGCCATCCAAACGCCACCTTCGAGTTTGACTATATGCGCGCCCGCCGCCATCAGTTCGGCAGCGGCGGCAAACGCCTGTTCTTTACTCTGCTGATACGCACCAAAAGGCAAGTCGCTGACAATCATCGCGTTTTCCGTACCGCGCGCGACATTTTCAGTGTGGTAACACATATCACGCAAGCTGACGGGCAACGTGGATTTGCGTCCCTGCACGGTCATACCCAAGGAATCGCCCACCAGCAAAACATCGACGCCGGCATGGTCCATTAACGCGGCAAAGCTGGATTCATAGGCGGTCAGCATGGCGATTTTTTCGCCTTCCGCCTTCATCTTTTGCAGTGTGTTCACAGTAATCATTGGAATGTGTTCCGCCTTTTTCAGACGACCTTTTAAATGGAAACGGGCTATTATAGTGAAATGCCCGCCGCCCTGCCACCATACCGCTACCGTCCGAACGGCAAACGCAAAACAGCCCAACTGCTTTCACAATCGGGCTGTTTGATTGGTGCCGGCACCAAGAGTCGAACTCGGGACCCCCTGATTACAAGTCAGGTGCTCTACCAACTGAGCTATACCGGCTTACTGAAATACCTTGCGGCACCTTCAGTGATAAACTGGTGCCGGCACCAAGAGTCGAACTCGGGACCCCCTGATTACAAGTCAGGTGCTCTACCAACTGAGCTATACCGGCAAAGAAGCCGAATTATGCCGTTAACTGCCCCGCTTGGCAAGAACTTGTTGCCAACAAAGTAAATTTTTATAAAAAATATCTGATTTAAAAAGAAATTTATTTCAGGCGTAATGATTACCCCATATATAAACCAAGCCACTCAGACGTATAACCGCCAGGTCGTCTGAAAAACAACCGCACAAAAAGCATTTCAGACGACACTCTGATAAAATACTTCCCTTTCCCCTCCATCCGTCCTACACCATGCCACGACACCCCTACCGCCGCCTGCGCCCCGCCAAGTCCGACCTGCCCGAAGTCGGCATTTCTGAAGAAGGCAACATCCGCTCGTTACATCTGGGCAGCGACACCATCCAAAGCTCGATGAACCTCGACCATCCCGCCGAACTGGTTTTGTCGTACAGTCGCGCAATGATGGGCTGGCTTCTGTTTGCTGAAGAAAAGCCGAAACACATCACCCAAATCGGTTTGGGCGGCGGCTCGTTCGCTCGTTGGATAGATAGTTATTTACCCGACACCAAGCAAACCGCCGTGGACATCAACCCGCAGGTCATCGCCGTCGCACGCAGCCTGTTCGAGTTGCCGTTTGAAGGGGAAAACTTCGAAATCGTCGAAGCGGACGGCGCGGAATACATCAAAGTGTTCCGCCACAATACCGACGTGATTTTGGTGGACGGCTTCGACGGCGAACAAATCATCGATGCGCTGGTGGAGGAACCCTTCTTCCAAGACTGTCGCAGCGCCCTCTCGCCCGACGGCGTGTTCGTGACCAACTGGTGGAGCGGCGACAAACGCTACCAACGCTTCGTCGAACGCCTGCTCAACGTCTTCGAAGGCCGCGTGTTGGAACTGCCCGCCGAAAGCCACGGCAATATGGCAGTAATGGCATTTCAAAGCAGCCCGAAAGAACAAAACCTCGACAAGCTGAAAAAACGCGCGGAAAAATTAAGCGGACAATACGACTTGGATTTCAAACGGATGTTGAACGATTTGAAAGCAAGCAACCCGAACAACGGCAAACATTTTTATCTGTGAGATGAACAGGTCGTCTGAAAACTTAAAACCGCTGACACATAAAATTTCAGACGATCGCCACCTATCCGCTCCTCTTTATCCGTTCATTTCATACCTGAATTGGGCTATAATACCGCCCGACACACACCATTCCGCAAAACACCCTCCCCATGCAACTCACCGCCGTCGGACTCAACCATCAAACTGCGCCCCTGAGCATACGCGAAAAATTAGCATTCGCCGCCGAGCATCTCCCCGATGCCGTTCGTGCTTTGGCACACAGTCCGGCTGCTGACGAAGCCGTCATTCTGTCCACCTGCAACCGTACCGAGCTTTATTGCGTCGGCGATACCGAGCGGATTATTGAATGGCTCGCCGAATATCATAATCTCCCTATCGAAGAAATCCGTCCTTATCTCTACACTTTAGACAACAACGAAACCATCCGACACGCCTTCCGCGTAGCCTGCGGGCTGGATTCCATGGTATTGGGGGAACCGCAAATCCTCGGGCAAATCAAAGATGCCGTCCGTATCGCCCAAGAGCAGGAAAGCATCAATTCACATCTCAATGCGCTGTTCCAAAAAACCTTCTCAGTAGCCAAAGAAATCCGTACCGATACCGCCGTCGGTGAAAATTCCGTATCTATGGCATCCGCCTCGGTCAAAATGGCGGAACAAATTTTCCCCGATATTGCCGATTTGAATGTTTTATTTATTGGCGCAGGCGAAATGATTGAATTGGTGGCTACCTACTTTGCCGCGAAAAACCCCAAACTGATTACCGTCGCCAACCGTACCCTGCCCCGTGCGCAAGAATTGTGCGACAAACTCGGTATTACTGCAGAACCTCGCCTGCTGACCGACCTACCTGAAATTTTGCACGAATACGATGTCGTCGTTTCTTCAACTGCCAGCCAGCTGCCATTGGTCGGCAAAGGCATGGTTGAACGCGCTTTGAAACAACGCCATAACATGCCTGTTTTCCTATTGGATTTGGCCGTCCCCAGAGACATCGAAGCAGAAGTGGGCGAACTTGGAGATGCCTATCTTTATACCGTCGACGATATGATGAACATCGTCCAAAGCGGTAAAGAATCACGGCAAAAAGCCGCCGCGGCCGCCGAAGCCATGGTTGAAGAAAAAGTCGGCGAATTTATCCAACAACAAAAAAGCCGCCAAAGCGTTCCGCTTATCCGCGCACTTCGCGATGAGGGCGAACGCGCCCGCAGACAAGTGCTGGAAAATGCAATGAAGCAACTGGCGAAAGGTACATCCCCCGAAGAAGTCCTTGAACGCCTCTCTATCCAATTGACCAACAAACTGCTCCATTCCCCTACCCGAACTCTCAATAAAGCAGGCTCAACCGACAGTGATCTTGTAGAGGCTGTTGCCCAAATTTATCATTTAGACAAAAATGATTGAAGCTATAAAATATAAGGGTCGTCTGAAATCTCAAATAGCGTTTCAGACGACCTGGTATTTTCAAGAATAGCCAAGACCTTTGCGAAATATAGTAGATTAAATTTAAACCAGTACGGCGTTGTCTCGCCTTGCCGTACTATTTGTACTGTCTGCGGCTTCGTCGCCTTGTCCTGATTTAAATTTAATCCACTATAACCCTTTTTACCCAACAGTTAAAATTCCAACACAGATTTTCGGCTGTTTTCCGTTGTCCGAGCAGGACGGCTTTGAATGCGGACAACAGGGTATAGGCGGGACGGCCGCGATGGTCTCGGAGATAACGTTTTTTTGTCGATTCAGGTATTGCTCGATCGGTTACCAATCAATCATCTGCTCCAACTTTAACAGTCGGAAACAGTCGATATGTTGGGCAATCATGGCTTGTGCGGTTTGCCGGAAGAAGATGCTCATAGAAAATCCCCTAAATGTCTTAGTGGGAGTTTAGGAGATTTGGAGAATTTTGCAAAGGTCTCAGGTTCATTAGGCATTAGGCAATAGTGCAAAGGGTAGATTACTAAACACAACAAAAAGGTCGTCTGAAAAATTTTCAGACGACCTTTTAGCTTAATTTTTCCGAATAGTCTCTCCAAGGTGGTACAACCATATTTCAATCTTTTCCTGCACAGAAAAGAGAATACAGCAGCTGTATCATCTCGTTAACTCGTGAATCGGCAATGTAATATTGCCGCTCTCGGTGGTTCACTTCAAAAGACACCAATCCGGCCTCGCGCAACAGGGCTAATTGACTGGACATCGCCGCTTGAGGGAGACCGGATGATTCAGCCAATTCGGTTACATTGTGCGGTCTTTCGTGCAGCTTACACAGTACGGCGAGGCGATTGGGGTTTGCCAGTAGCTTAAGGAAAGCGGTGGCTTCTTCGTAGGGCGGTTGATTATCGGCAGTGGTCATGGTTTGCCCTTTTCGGCAAATGTGAAGGTCGCATTATCAGTCATAACTGCCGCAGCGGCAACTTTCAGACGACCTCTGTTTAACGGTTCCATGGCATTTTAGCCAGCAGTCGTGCCATGCCGCAGAATCCGGTTAAACCGGCTGTCAACAGGCCTGCGCCAACTACCGCATCTATCAGATAAAACCAAGGCGACACCAGCCAACCTGCCAACACGCCGAACAGAACCAACCCGCCCGCGATGGTTTGCACCTGCCGCATGATGTCCGGCGCGGCGTGTTCGGCAACTATGGGGAGACCGGCAGCTTTCCATGCCTGTAAACCGCCTTCAAGAATGTAGCACTCGCGTCCCCGACCAAGTTCCACCAATGCTGCTTCTGCCTGCGCCGTGCGTTTGCCACCCAAGCAATAAAAAATCAGACAGGGCGCAGCGTTGTCGGGCAGTTTGTCGCGATGCCGCTCCGGTGGTAGGGACAATGCGCCGCCGATATGCCCACCCCGATATTCTGCTTGGCTGCGAATGTCTGCCGCTATCGCGCCTTCACGGATTTTCGCTGCTGCTTTAGCAGGAGTAATTCGTGGAAGTTGTCCTTCTTTACTCATATTTTGCCTTCTTTATTTTTTGTTGATGTGGCAGGTATTGATGCCCAATAAGCTATACAACGCGCAGCTTCCTATCAAGGCGGTAGCCAGCGGGATGATGCCCAACCAACCCCACCAGCCGATTTGACCTGTTGCAGCGGCGGCGATTAAGGCTACTCCAATGATAATACGGAGAGTGCGATCCAAAGTACCTAAATTACGTTTCATTTAATTGCTCCTTGTTTGAGAGTGATTCATCTAAAAATAAAAATATATAATAAAAATCATATATAAGAAATATTATATCTTTTGGATAATTGTGTCAAACAGTTTGTAGCCATGCGGTTCAGAAGGATGAGATAACCTTATTTTTAAACGGGTATGTGCAAGCTAAGTTATACCTGATTTGCGACACACAAGGAAAAGGTCGTCTGAAAATCGGTAAAACCGATTTTCAGACGACCTTTTATACCTCTACTTAGCAAGCTAATTCACAAAATCATTGAAGTTGTAATGAGATTCGGCAGTTGCCTTAGTCTATTAATTGATGGTCTGACTAATCCGCCAACTGCTCGGCAACGCTTCGAAAACTCATCAAAGCCGCTTCGATATTTTCAATGATTTCATCGGCTAAAATATCGGGGGCGGGCAGATTGTCCAAGTCGGTTAAAGAATGGTCTTTCAGCCAGAAAATATCCAAGCTGGTTTTTTCGCGCTGATTGATTTCATCGATACCAAATTTACGCCAGCGTCCGTCGGGATTGTTTTCGGCATGATAGGTTTCTGCGCGCTTTGAACGGTCTTCGGGGCAATAGCAGGTAATGAAATCCTGCAAATCCGCCAACTGCATCGGTTTTTTCTTCAGCGTATGATGCACGTTGGTGCGGTAGTCATACACCCAGACTTCATGGGTAACGGCTTTTTCCTGTGCGGGGCGGTTATCAAAGAACAACACATTTGCTTTCACGCCTTGGGCGTAGAAAATACCTGTTGGCAAACGCAAAATCGTATGCAAATCTGTCATCTGCAATAGTTTCTTACGCACGGTTTCGCCTGCGCCGCCTTCAAACAGCACATTATCGGGTACGACCACGGCAGCCCGCCCGTTGTTTTTGAGCATAGTGTAAATATGCTGCAAGAAATTAACTTGCTTGTTGGAAGTGGTTGCCCAAAAGTCTTGGCGGTTATAGACAAAATCTTCGGTTTCGGCTTCACCTTCGGCATTGGTAATGGTCATGCTGCTTTTTTTGCCGAATGGCGGATTGGCTAAAACCAAGTCCACTTTGCGTGCGCTTGGCGCAACCAAGGAGTCATCGGAGCTGATCGGGCTATCGCCGTCCATTTCGCCGATGCCGTGTAAAAACAGGTTCATCAAACACAAACGGCGGGTATTGGCGACGATTTCATTGCCGAAAAACGTCCCTTTTTTTAACCGCTCTTTTTGGTCGGTGTTTAGATTGGCGTGTTTTTCCAAATAGCTGTATGCCGCCAATAAAAAGCCGCCGGTGCCTGCTGCCGGGTCGGCAATCAGAGTATCCGGCTGCGGGCGGACGCATTCGACAATTGCTTGAATCAAAGCACGCGGCGTAAAGTATTGCCCCGCGCCGGATTTGGTATCTTCGGCATTTTTTTCCAAAATGCCTTCGTAAATATCGCCTTTTACATCCACACCCAAGCGCGTCCATTTGGTTTCATCAATCATCGCCACCAAACGGGATAATTTGGCAGGGTCTTGGATTTTGTTTTGCGCCTTGGCAAAGATTTGACCAAGCAAGCCTTTGCGCATACTTAAATCGCGCAACAAAGCGAGATAATGACTTTCCAATTCCGCGCCCGTGCGATCGGTCAGACTTTGCCAGTTGTATTCTTCCGGAATGCCGACATCACGATTGTAGGGTGGCTGGCTGTATTCAAACGCCATTTTCAAAAAAATCAGATAAGTAATTTGTTCCAAATAGTCGCCGTAGCTCACGCCGTCATCGCGCAGCATATGGCAGAAACTCCAAACCTTTTGGACGATGGCATTTGAAGTGTGGTTTTGCGTTGTGGTCATATTCGTTTTCTCTTTAATTTATTTATTCAAAAGATTACCTGAAAAAGCCGCTTTTAAGACGGCCTGTTTGAGCAGCTCGGCTTGTTTGAGTTGTTTGGCAAGTTCGGCGGCAAGTTGGTCGCAGGCGGTGAGTTTGCTTTCTAAAATGGCAACGATTTGGGTTTGTTCTACTAGAGAGCAATATGGAATCTCAAAATTTCTCAAACTAGATAATGCAACTGTTTTTTGAGCTGTTCCAGTTGATAATTGTTCAGCTTGCTTAAAGACTTGTGGACTCTGCAAAATATAAAATAACCATCTTTGAGCAGATATTTGCTCTAAGGGTGAGATTAGACCAATATGCCGCTGGAAACAGAATTTTTTATCAAAATTCACCATTACCGGAATACCAAAACTACCTGTAACAGTATATAAAATATCACCTTTTTTTGGTTTTCTTAACTCGGATATTTGATTGTAATAATCCTCGTTAACAAAAAAAGTATCAAAAAAATTAATGCTGAAATCTTTTTTATCAATGTTAGAAATAGTGATAAACGGAATGCCATTAGATGATTTTGGTGGTGCTTGATGATCCCCATCAGTAATATATTTCACAATTTTGTCTAATTTCACTACCCCCCACCCCCTCGGCAAATCTGCAAAATTTTCTTCAAACTTGACCGCTTGTGTCGGTGCTTTGGGCTTGCTCGGTTTTTTCCCTTCTTTTCCATTTTGTTCCCATTGGCTGACGGCTGTTTGCCAGTCAGCAAGCTGTTGGGCGTGGTGTTTTTCGCGGGTCGTCTGAATTTGGGTGAGCAGTTCGTTTTCAGACGGCAAGGTATCTGCGTGCTTGCTGCGCCATTCTTTGGTGAGCTCGCCGTTAAAGGCGTTTTTGAGCAGGGATTGGCGGTATTGTTGAATTTGTTGCGCTGCGGTTTTCAGACGACCTATGCCTTCGTTGATTTCGTCAAACAGGTTTTCGATTTTATTGACGATGGCTTGTTGGGTTTCAATAGGGGCTATTAAAAATTGGCATTTTTTTAAAAACGCAAAATGGCGAGAGTAGCCTCGATCAGTCAAATCTATTGATAAACAATAATAATAAGCATATTTAGGATAGATACCATTTTGGGGCTCTAAAACTTTGATTCCATCAGCACCAGCAACGAATGGAAAAGAAACGTATTTAAAACATTTTGTATGATCGCCAAAGACTATTACAGGACTGCTTATTTTTAAGATCAAACTTTCATCGTTTGAATATCCACCAATAAATAAATTTCCCTGATCAATTACAGGGTATTTCCCGTTATCAAGATATTCTTTTTGAGAGATTTTTTTATCACTTATAGATACGACATTAAAAAACATATTAAAAGGAACGTATTCCCACCCTTCTGGCAACTGCTGTTCTGTGGTTATTTTTATGCTGTCCATTGTCGGTTAATCTCGTCTAATAGGGTGTTAAAGTCTTGGTCGTTGGCCGCAATTTCACTCAATACATCATAAGCCTGCCCTAAGCCGCCGTGTTGGTTGAACGGAGTAAGTTCAAAGTCGTTTTCTTCGATGACAAAGGAAGTGATGATGTGGTCGCGAATCATGGTCAGCCATCGTATTTGCTCTTTGGTCAGCGGTTTGTCGGCGCGGCGGTTGTGTTCAAACGTCCATGTTTGGAAGTTTTTACGCACGGTTTTGGTAAACGGCGTGATTTTGTCATCAATGCCAATCACTCGGCGAACAAGGCTGACTAAGGCGGTGAGTTCGCTTTCTACCTGTTCGCTGACGTTATCCAAACGCGCGTACGCCTGCCAGATGTGACTAAATGCCAATTTCGGTTTGGCTTTTTTAATGGCGGCTGCCAGCTCTTTAATCATCGCTAGGCTTAAGGTTTGGCGTTGATAAGGCTGATTATAGAAAATCTGCAAGGCGGTAATTTCGTCTTTGTTGCTGCGTATCCATTCGGCAAAATCTTGGGTCAGGGTTTCATCATTTTCCGCCCAGCCTGCGTGGATGACTTCATCAATCTCGGCATCAATTTTCTGCTCGTTTTGTTTGCGGATTTCGTCCAATGTGGTGATGAGTTCCATGGAAAGCGGACGTGCGGCGGCTTTGACGCGTTGTTTTTGTATCTGTAAAACGGTTTTTTCAGACGGCATCTCATCAATGGAAATGACTTCTTGCTCGCAAGCTGCCCGATGGATTTCGTCGGTGTTGATGGCGTGAAACAGGTCTTTGACCAATTGCGGTAATGGGACGCCGCCAGTAATGGCGGTGATTTGCTGCTGTTGTTCGTCATCAAGCTGTTTGTTTAAACGGGCAAGGCGTGCCGCCAATGAGCTAATGCTGTCGCTATCAAATGCGCCGCCGAAGACGACGGCTTTGCACAATTCGGAGAAGCTGACGGAACGCTTGGTGTCTAATTGCTGGCTTGCCGTTTTGAGGGATTTGGTTACACCGATGGCATCGACAATCACATAATGGGTTTTGGCTGAAGATGCGGAAGGGCTGACTTTTTGCAAGCCCTCTTTATCAAGCGTGCGTGTGCCGCGCCCTTTCATCTGTTCGAAATAGTTGCGGCTTTTGACATCGCGCATAAACAGCAGGCATTCGAGCGGGCGGACATCGGTTCCCGTGGCAATCATATCGACGGTAACGGCAATGCGCGGGTTGTAGCTGTTGCGGAAATTCGCTAAGACGGTTTTGGGTTCTTCGCCTTGTTCGATGATTTCGCCGTTTTCACCCACAATATCGTCTTTGGCTTTGTAAGTGATTTTTTTGCAAAATTCGTTGCCTTGCCCGAACTCTTCCCGCACCATTTTGATGATGTCGTCGGCGTGGCTGTCGTTTTTGGCAAAAATCAAGGTTTTGGGCACTTCTTGACGATTTGGGAATATCACCGGCAATTGGTCGCGGAACGTCCGAATAATGGTGCGGATTTGGCTTGGATTGACAACATCCCTGTCGAGTTGCTTGGCGGTATAGGCCTCATCGCTATCTTGTTGCTGCCAGCGTTTACGGCGTGTGGTGCGTTCGCGGTGTTCGACCAGCTCTTCGGCTTTGAATTTGCCGCCATCCAGGCTGATTTTGGTATTGATCAGATAGACTTCATTGCCTACGTTTACGCCATCGGCAACGGCTTGCTCGTGGCTGTATTCGCTGACGACATTTTGATTGAAAAAACCAAAAGTGCGGTTGTCCGGTGTGGCCGTTAAGCCGATCAGATAAGCATCAAAATAATCCAACACTTGCCGCCACAGGTTGTAAATGGAGCGATGGCATTCGTCGATAAAAATAAAATCAAAAAATTCGGGTGGCAGATCCGGTTGATAGGCAACAGGCAATGGTTCTTTTAAGCGGTTTTCCCATTCTTCCAATTCCATGCTGTCATCCGGTATCGACAGCTCTTCCCCTTTTAATAGCGAATACATGCGCTGAATGGTACAAATGCAGACTTCTACGCCGTTGGGAATGTGCGGCGATTTAATCACTTGAGCGTTGTAGAGTTCAGTAAATTTGCGGTTGTCGTCAGACGGGGTAAAAACTAACATTTCCTGCTCGGCCTGTTCGCCCAAATTGACGGTATCGACTAAAAACAAGATGCGGCGTTTGCCTGTGTATTTGAGCAAACGATACATAATGCTGATGGCGGTATAAGTTTTGCCTGCACCTGTGGCCATTTGAATCAAGGCGCGCGGTAAATCTTTTGCCAAGGAATCTTGCATATTTTCGATGGCGGTTAATTGGCAATCGCGCAATCCTAACGCCGCCGCAGACAGATGGTTAGGATTGAGTGGCGGTATAGCCTTGAGTTTGGCGCGCAGGGTGTTTTTGCCTTCGCTTGCCCATTTTTGTAGCGTTTCGGGGCGGTGAAAGTTGAATACTTCACGGGCACGCGGGGCGGGATCGTTGCGGTTGGTAAAACGGGTAATCACACCCGTGCTTTCATATAAAAAAGCAATATCCGCTTGCGGAATATGTTTGAGTTTGCTGTCGGCATAGCGCGCGCTTTGCTCTTCAACCGTATTGAGCTTATGACCAAAGTTTTCTTCTTTAGCCTCAATAATGGCAACCGGCTCTCGATCAACAAATAACAGATAATCTACCGGCCCGCTGTCGGTAGGATATTCACGCACTGCCACACCCAAATTGCTATTGGGATTAAAGTGGTTCACCGACTGTATCGCCCAGCCTGCCTGCTCCAATTTTTGATCGATGATGTCGCGGGCTTGCTGCTCGGGGTGTTGGTTGTAGGTTACCTGTTTGCTCATAAATACTATCCTAGATAACGCGTTAAAATTGATAAAAAAAGATAGTTAGCTGTGTTTGGTGAAGCTGTATAACTCACTGTCTCACTCCCAAAATCTAAACACGACAACTTTCCCAACTGCTCTGCAACTGCTTTTTATGATTTTCAATGATAACCCAAGTAGCTTTCATTTGCCTCAACTTCACAAGTAAGCATCCTAAAACTTTCTGCTTAAATGGTTTTACATTGAAACAATTTTGGTGCAAATGTATTTTCCTATTCGAAATCAATCTAAGATTATATGGGATAGATTAGGATTAAATCAGGACAAGGTAACGAAACCGAAACCAGAACCGGCTTAAACTTACCCTTTTTGTTTATATAGTGGATTAAATTTAAATCAAGACAAGGCGACGAAGCCGCAGACAGTACAAATAGTACGGCAAGGCGAGGCAACGCCGTACTGGTTTAAATTTAATCCACTATAAATAAGTAGAACGTGCAAGATCATGTTCAGTATTATGCATCAATGCAGAAGGCTGTCGGGCTCTCAATTTGGGTCAACTTGCGATATATAAAATAAACAGGTCGTCTGAAAACCGGAAAACCGATTTTCAGACGACCTTTTATGTAATTCTGTTTTAAAAGGGTTGTTTCTATATTATAGAAAAATGTAAATTGTATAATCGCTCAAAATCAATTAGTTGATTTTAATATTTCAATTTATCGCATAAATATGTAAAAATAAAGTGAAAAAGACCAAATTTTAGATCTTATTTTTTACACGGCGTTATAATCTCGCGCACATTTTGTCACTATTTCGCTATCGTTTTGTCATCGCGCAATGACAAAATGGCTGCAAAGCGATATGCCAATCAACATCAAAACGCTCCATAGCAGCTCTGAACAGCAATTTGATAAAAGCATAAGGAATATCGCAAATACTTTACCGCCAAATTCCTTCCTATACACCGAGATCTTTGCAAAATCCCCCTAAACTCCCACCAAGACATTTAGAGGATTTTCCATGAGCACCTTCTTCCGGCAAACCGCCCAAGCCGTGATTGCCAAACACATCGACCGCTTCCCTCTATTGAAGTTGGATCAGGTGATTGATTGGCAACCGATCGAACAGTACCTGAACCGTCAAAGAACCCGTTATCTCCGAGACCACCGCGACCGTCCCGCC
>QWCF01000474.1_pt1 | contig 15164 bp, 15 predicted proteins | sample 1972521 | NCBI WGS metagenome assembly QWCF01 (sample SAMN09866715, study PRJNA288562) | Human oral metagenome isolate term4_saliva, whole genome shotgun sequencing...
GTATCAGGTAAGGGTTCTTCTACAACTAATGTCATATATCCTCCTTTTATTTATTAGTCGATTTCTTTTTCTTGCCTTCTGCACTATAGTTAGTATGACATGAAGGGCAGTGGTAATAGTCACCATAAGGACCTTTACAAGCGGTTGTTACCACCTGGCAAGTATCACACAGGTGGATAACTGGACCTTTTGGCGAATCCTTATAGAATACTTTTTTTAAGGTAACTGGATGATGACAGTTTGGATTTGAGCAAATATAGAAAAATCTATTTTCATTTTTAGCTTTTTTCTTTAACAGTTGACCCTCTTTGCAAATAGGACAAGGGGTTAGTTTACCCTCCACATAATCTGTTGGAAATGGAAATGTTTGAGACTCTACCTTTTTAATTATAGAACTAATCATTTCTTTTAAAATATTGATGTATTCATTTAAAGAGTATTCACCAGACTCTACCTTAGCTAAGTACGATTCCATGATAGCAGTTGATAATGGAGTGGTTAGATCTGCATGCATAATCTTAATGTATTGCTCCCCCCAAGCGGTTGGTAATAATTCTTTTCCTTTTTTAGAAACTAAAGGAAGGCAAGGATTGCCATTACTATTAGTGGAAAGTAATTCAGCAATAATTGTATCTCTGGTAGCAGGTGTACCAATACCTTTTAATTCTTTTAATTTTTCACGCAAAGGTTCATCATTAGGGATGAATTGATAGATATTAGCCATGGCTTTGATTAAAGTACCTTCTGTAAACCGTTTAGGCGGTTTAGTTTTGGCTTCATTAACGCTAATTTTAGATACCTTAGGGGTATCACCTTCTTTGAGTGAAGGTAAAATGGAATTAGTTGAATCGGAATCTGTTTCATCTTCGTCTTGCTTTTTAGTTTTGGCCAAAACAACTTTAAACCCAGGAGATACGATTTCTTTACCAGATCCTTTAAATTCCTCATCAGCAATTCCAATAGTATATTCTACTTTATTCCACTTTTCTGGAGGCATAAACTGAATTAAGTATCTCAGAGCAATTAATTCATAGATATTTTTCTCTTCTGTAGATAAGGAATTAGGCAGAACAGATGTAGGAATAATGGCATGATGGGCTGTTACTTTTTTGTCATTAAATGCTTTGGATTGTTGACTACTATCTAATAAGGAATCAATAGAAGGTAATTCTATACTGTTTCTAATTGTACCTAAAATTTTACTAGCATCATCGTGCTGTGATGTAGGGATGTAGTTGCAATCTGAACGAGGATACGATACATAGGCTTTTTCATACAATGACTGTGTTAATTCTAACACTTGTTTTGGGCTATATCCGTATACGCTATTAGCTTCTACTTGCAATGTATCTAAGGAGTGGGGTAATGGTGGTTCAGTAACACCTTCAGAATAATTAACACTTTTTACAATGGCAGGTTGATCTTGTAATTTAAGAAGTAAACCGTCTAATAAAGCTCTATCAGTCAAATAGCCATTAGCATCATAAGATTGTTTTAAAGTTTCAGATAAGACATGTTTGGCATTAAATGATAGATGATTTTGCTCAAATGTTCCTTGTAAGGAGTAGTGTTTAATAGATGTAAAGTTTTTAATTTCATGTTCTCGTTGCACAATAAGTGCTAATGTAGGTGTTTTAACACGACCAACACGAAATGATTCTCGATGGCCAAACGATTTGCTTCGATGCGTATATAACCGAGTTAAGTTCATTCCGATCAACCAGTCGGCTTGAGAACGGCATAACCCAGATTGATATAAATTGTAGTATTTTTTATTGTCTTCCAAGTTATCAAAAGCACGTGCTAGACTATCATTATCTTTGGCGTTAGCAAGCACTCTTTTAATAGGGCCTTTATAATCACAGTAGGTTAGGATTTCATCAATTAGCAATTGTCCTTCACGATCAGGGTCGCCTCCGTGAATAACTTCATCTGCTGATTGTAGTAGCTCCTGGATGACTTTAAATTGTTTAACACAGTTGGCATCTACTTTCATTAGCCATTCACTAGGAAAGATGGGGTAGGCACTCCAGGATTTAAAGGCATCACCATAATCTCCAGGCATTGCATTTTTTAACATGTGGCCAAAGGCCCAGGTAATCGTTGTATCCCCTGAGATTAGGCAACCATTTCCTTTGGTGTAGTTATCTGAAAATAGATAGGATGCAAATGCTCGGGCCATATCAGGTTTTTCCGCAATAATAAGGCGCTTCATTTTAGAGTCTCCTTTTTAATTAATATATCAATAATGATATAAAATAATTGACAAATTTTTATATTTTTAATAAAATTTCAATATAAATAGCTTAGTTATTGGATTTTAAAATATATTATATTGTTATATGGTGAGGGTTAGATAATGGACGTAAAAGATACAATTGGTACACGTATTCGGCAAGTTCGGATTGCATTTAATATGAAGCAAAAAGACTTTGCGAAAGAATTTAATATGTTTCAACCAAATTTATCAGATGTAGAAGGAGGGCGCAGACCTCCTTCACTGGAACTGCTTGTTTCACTAGCTAAACTTGGCGTAGATATGAAGTGGTTATTGCTTGGTAATGCTGATACTTCCAGTATGATGGTGGATCAACGACCTATAAACACAATGTCACTACTAGAATTAAAACGTGTTCAAATTCAACAAATGTTAACAGAGTTTGAAATGGACGAATTGTTAGTATTAGAAAATTTACTCTCTTTAATCAATAAGAAAAAAGAGAGTAAGTAATTCTATAAATCTGGCATCCCAATTGCTTTAGTTTGAACGGGTAAATCTTTCTTGTGCATTTCTGTAAATTCATTAGGATGATATGGATCAGTAGTAATAGTTTGCATATGAACACTAGCTTTTTCATGCTCAAAACGTTCTGTTTGTCGTTCTAACTGATCTTTTTCTAGCTTTTGGATTAATTGAGCGGCTTTATACTGAATATATTCTCCTTTTTGAAAGCCTTGCAAGGCTTCTAATACATGTGCTTTTTGCCCCTCTCCTCGAATCCCAGGTGTATCGTTGGAGAGGGTTTTTGTCATTGCATCCTGTGAATAGGTAATGGATGAGTTAAGTCTTGTGGATAGATTAAATAGATTATTGTTATTTGTTTCTCTTTCACCAATAACAAGCCTTGGAAACATATTGTCATTCAGTACATCTGCACCATATGTATTATTAGCGCCGTATGATGTATATGTACCTGCTTTATCAGGGTTCCCCATGATTCCATCAAGATTAGGTAATTTAAACGTAGATAAAGAGGCAGTAAGATAACTAAGTTTTGCCCCCATATTTTTTAAATTAAGATTTTTGAGCTGTTCAACCATGTTTTTAAAGACTAATCCCTGTTGGATTGTTTCACGAATACTATCAGCGAAACGTTTGGCGTCGAAAACATGATCTCCAGGATGGATAGGCATATAATGACGATGCCATCTGGCATCAATGTTAGTAGGAAAGACGGTTAAGCCTAGTAGAGTAGTAATCATGAAAGCAGATAGATATTTCCTTCCTTTCATAATCAATCCCTCCTTTTATTTCGTATTGCGATTAAATGTGATTAATTCACGAGATACTGTATTCAAATCTTTCTTAAACGTATTTAATTGAGATACTACTTTAAAACAAAATACAGAACATGTGATAGTGCTTAACAATAGAACAATTAAAAAGATTAGGAATAATAAATCAAATAACATTTCAAATTCTCCTTTCATAAAGATATTTCATTTAATTCAAATAAACTCAAAAACCTATTAATATACTTAAAGTCTAAGAGTAAAACAATTTTACCAATTTCATAGTGATTATCAATGGGTCCTAAATAACGGCTATCAAATGAGCCAACAGGTGGATTGATATATAGTTTTGAACCTTCTGGTACAGTATAGGTTCCATTAGGAATATGAGGTAATGTAGGATTAGGGTTAATCACGTAAGAAATATACATCTTATAACTAGAATCCTTTTCTGAATCAAAAGGATGTAGTGAATATTTTTCAAACTGGACTGGATCCTTTTCGTGAATTTTAATTTCTGTAGGCTCAATTGTAAAAGTGTCACCTGGTAAAGCCCGAACCATCTTAATAAGTTGTTTTCCTTCTGGCTCGATACGTCCATTATCTAAATAAATGGAATGTGGTAATCGTACTACAGTATAATCTCCATACATTGCTTGACCAGGAACACGTATATAAACTCCATGAGGTGCGCTATCTGATACGTTAAAAAATAAGACTGGAAAGAAGCTAATCATAATAGCTATGACTAAAATACTTATTAGACCCAAAAAACCACCCATAATAGCCTTTTGATGCTCGTTTTGAGGTCTAGGTATCATAATATACTTAGGTCTAACTAAACGCTCCCAAAAGGTCCTTTTTTTTGATTTTTTGAAGGGTTTTAAAGTGGGGATAGTTTTATTTTTAAAATCAGGAAACTTACGGTAGTTCAATTTGACCTCCTAAGTGTTTCATTAGTTTTTCTGGAATTTTTAAAATCAATAATGCTAATGCAATTAAAATCGTACAGAAGGTTAAGAAGGTAACTAGCTGTTCTGTAGTAATTTTGTGAGGATTTTTATGGCCAGTACTACTGTATAATTTAGAGAAGTCACGTCCAGTGATTGCTGCATAGTTAGCAAGGACTTCAGAAGTATAAGATTCTGTTAAACTGCCATAATAATAGCCAATAGCTTTTATAGTATCTCCATCCGCAAAGTCTAGTTTTGATTTAAAAATAGCAATACCTGCCCGTATATTTTGGCGTGGATCTGATTGATAGCCAGGATAGGCTTCATCAATGTGAACTTGGTTGCCATTTTCATCAATTCCATCTTGTCCAGGCATTGTTTGCATAATACCTTGTGCACCAGATCCTTGCCAATTGGGAGTCATGTGGATACCATCAATGGTATCACCGCCAGACTCATGCATGGCAATGGCTAAAATAACCGCTGGATCTACACCAAATCTTGCAGCTTCTTCATAAATCATTCCCACATAACCACCACTTGACGTGTCTGTAGGAACCCCAGTAGTTGTTTCTGTAGCGCTAACTGTAGCGGAAAACATTTCAGTTACCGTTACATCTTTTACCGCAATAGTAGTTAAACCTACTAGTACTGAAATTAGCATCAGTTTGATAGTGCTAGAAGTTAAATGGCCAACGAATCCTTCTGGAATAAATTTAGACCAGTGTAGTATTCCAAATGGAACGGTAATGATACTAAGGGCACCACTAATATAGAACTCTAAGTAACAAATCATAATATATAATGCTACCAGGATGAATATCCCTATAACTAAGAAGGTTAGGATATAAATGGGTAAAATCGTACCGATATTACTAATAAAATCTCTAGCTCCAAAGGAGGCAATCTTATTGAGTGCGGGATTAAGTAGATTTACTGCTTTTTGTAATAACAATTGTGGTTGACTGACATCGTTTAAAAAGTTAGCATTAGTACCTGCATAAGATGTACCAACTAAGGTGATAAACCCTTTAAATATAGTGTTGACTATATCTTTCCAGTGATTAACTAAGAATATAAATATTCCTAGTTTGACTAATTTAGAAAGCATCGTCATCAGATCTAGCTCAAATCCAGATAAGATGATTAGAAATACTATATCTGTTGCGAATAGAATGATTAAAAGTGCAAGAGCATAGGTGTGGATATTATCATAGGCTTTAGAGGCAAAGCCCTGGAATTTTACCATAGTATCATTGATCGAATTGCCAATACCCATTAGGGCTTGCACGTTCCAAGGTATTCCTGTGTCATGTTCGCCTGAACCGTTGTAGTCCTTAGAATATACATTCCCAGAAAGATCCATTCCTAATGATTTTAAAAATTCACCAACGTACTCAGAACCGCCACCATATGTTTCACCATTAGGATGGTATTCAATATGAGCATGTGGGCCATCAGCAACTTTAGGATCAAATCCATGAACGACCCCAATAATATCGCCTTCTTTTACAGGGACCCGTTCACCAGTAAGACCACCATTCATATAGTTGGAATCATCGCCTAAATCACCGAATAGTAAGGATTGATTTTTGTAAGGTGTATTTTCACCAAACCAGAATATGATGTGGGCTTCACCAAATCCACCACCTACGTCATGAAGGACATATCCATCAGCAGGTGCATGAATATATGTATCATCAATGCCAATATCTAAGCCATAGTGAAAATCACTTGCACCAACATCAATACTTCTGGGACCATATCCAGATGTGATTGGACCACCTTTAAAAGGAGGTGTGATAGCAAAAACAGATATGGACGAACATAAGAGAAGTAGACTTATGCACAACAATTTTAATAATTGTTTCATGCTAAGCACCCCCTTTCATAATTAATTAGATTTTGGCTTATCTGTTTCATTTGTTGTAGGTTTAGGCGGATTAGTTGGTGTAGATGAATATGTGCTAGTAGAAGAACTATACGGAGTAGAGGTTGGCATTTCATACTGTTTATCTTTTAAATTATCAAGTCTGGTGTTAACAGAAGTTTCTACATCATTGTATCGTTCCTGTGCTTTTTGTGATAACGGAACGTTTTGCGTATTAGTCATACCCATACCCATACCAGTGTTACGTTGTTCATCAGTTTGTCGTTTCCAAGTACCATTTTCGATGGCATTTCCAGCTCGTAATAACTCATTTGTTTTATCGTCTCCTCGTAGTACAGAGGCGCCAGCTTTTGCTTTGGCCATACCAAGCATATTCTTTCCAAACTGAGCTGAAGAAGACCTAAAGGTATCCCATTTATTAACGCCTTGTACTCGTGAAGCAGCAGCTACAGCAGCTACGCCACCAATTGCTGCACCAGTACTAGAAAGTGCTTTTCCTGGTGCTGATGCTACGGAACTAGCAACACCATTGCCACTCATAGAAGGTTGGCCATTTAGCATGCCAGAGATAATGGTAGGAACTTTATATACGATATATCCAAGTGCCAAATATACCATTGATTGAACTAACATGCCCGATAAATTAGCAGTAGATATTTTTGAATAGGTGACACTAGTAGTTGTTATTAAGCCAATTAAGAAATAGATAATCATCATTTTTACACCATAATTGATTACCGTAGATACACAACGTTGAAACAAAAATGATGTTTGCTTCATTGCTGCAAATGGAATGAGTATCACTAATAATGAAGCGAAGATGTTAAACTCAATAATGACCATCATAACTTCCATAGCCATTAAAAAGAAAGAGAATAGAACTGCAATAGTAGCCATTATACATCCAAATAAGGTTGATAAACCTCCAGCTGTGAATATAGATATTTTTTCCATTGCTGTCCAAACATCAGTGAGAACTGTTAGAGAATATCCCATTATATTTGCTGGTGTTGTGATTTTATCAATCTCAATAGCAGTACCAGCAGCTATAAATCCCCATTGCTGAAATGAACGTATAATGATGCTATTGATTTCAGGCATATGCTGTATAATAAATAAAAGAATACCTACTTTAATAAGCTTAGAAATTAACTCCTGCATTCTCATAGAACCATTATAGATAGACCAAGAGAATACAATATCTAAGCCTACGAAAACAAGTAAAAGTGTGATAGAATAAGGGAGAAGATTAAGATAACCGATGACTGAGCTTTCTCGAAAAAAATCTATCATTTGATCGAGAGCTTTAAAGGCGGTTAAATCTGTTAAAAAATTTGGACTTGGAGCAGGGGTCATATATACCTCCAGAAAGGATTAACTATGAAACGGATGAAAATTTTACTGTTATTAGTTACTGCAATGTGTATTATGTTGTTAGCTGGTTGTGGAGAACAAGAGAAATATAATACGACTAAAAATGAAGTTCTTACACTTATGCAACAAGCTGAATCTATTGAGGTTCCTGATTTACAACCGTTAACAATGGAGCAAGCAAATCAAGCCTACGAAGATACAGTAAAAAAACATGAATCTGTGGATAAGCAAATCCAAGATAAATTAAAATTAATGGAAGAGTATGCTGTAAAAGAAACCACACTAAATAACGATTTAATAGCATTAAAACGCAATATACAAGAGAAAAATGATACGTGGAATAGAATAACTAAACAACAAATATATATAAAGAAAATGGCGGATGAAAGTGCTAAATCAACATTGGCGCCAGATCCATGGCAAACACTAGTTAAGAAACGAGCAGAACAACAAAAATAAATAATTACTATTAGAGGTCTAACCATAAGGTTGGACCTCTTTTATGTTTAATAAATACTGGTAAAATAAATGAATAATTATAGTCCAATCCAAGAAGAATGGCCTCTTTGTTTAATCAGTTTTACCCAAGGGTCTTCCCCTAAAGTGCTACTTGCAGCACTCTTAGATTCAGAATTTATTGCATTAATGTTAGCTTCAATTCTAGACTTTGTAGCAATCTCCTCGTTTTTCTTTTCTTGCAACTCTTGTGCCTCTTTCAATGCAGCTTGTTGACCAGTTAATGCAGATAGAATACTGTTGATGCCGTCAATTCTACCTTTTACGGCGCTAATTCTATTGCCAATTTGAGCAGATTGTTTGGCGCCAATGGCTTTGTCAGACATCTTAACTAGGTCGCCTAACTCTTTCGTTGCATCGGCCACCATTTGTGTATATTGATGATATTTTTGTAGGGTATCTATATTACTTTTAGAAAGTATGCTCCAGCCATTACGCTTGGATGCCTGGAGGGCATCTTGGTTGGCAGCAAGGTTTGTGGTGGTGCCAATTTCTGGGAAAGACTTGGAAAGAAGGTCTTTGATTTCATTAGTACTAAGACCGCCTTTTTCAGACCATCCTTCTTTACCAATTCCTTTATTTAAATCACCCAGGATACTTGTTTTACTATTAATCGTATCTGTAATTTTTTGTATACCACCATCAAATTTAGCAGTTAATTTATTCAATTGTTCTTCAGGCCAGGATTTTAATTCCTGTAATTGTAATTGAATTTGTTGTGCAGTATTCGTTACCACTTTCACAGTTTCAGCCAAAGTTTTTGCTTGTTGCATAATGTTAGATGTATCTATTACAGGGATTTGTGCATGACTAGGAAGTGTAGACATACCTAACATAATGGATGTAGTGATGATTGATAATTTTATACTTTTAGGGATATACATACATTCTCCTTTCTGGCTCCTACACGGTAGATAGTGTAAGAGCCATTTTATGTTAAGGTTGTATTTCTGTAAGTTAAGATAGAGTGCTGTATTGATGGTAAACGATTCTACCTTATTGAAAGACAAACGATTATCTGGATATACTCCGTTCACGACCTTTATCTTTAGTAATATCTTTAGGTGTGGACTTAGCATATACGATTGGTTTCATAGGAATAGTTTGTCTTGTGGATAACTGTTCCTTTGCTTTAGGAGAGAGACCTCCTTGAATAGTTTTATCTGTAGTCTTTTTAGGTTCAAATGGAGAGTTTTCTTCATTATATAAAGCATTTGGTGACCGTTTTTTGATGACCACAGGGGGATCATAGTGTGGTATAGTTGTTCCTTTAGGTAAGGTTTGTTCAGTGGTTGCATGGTCCTTAGTTTCTGGTACTATACTTTGATCCTTAGTGTTAGTAGTAGACTTATCAGATAATGAGTCTAATACATCTTTACTTTCTGAGTATGCCATATAAGAGCCATAGGGGTGGGCCTCATTAGTCGTATGACGTTGGTAGGCTAACCACTTTTTGTGATAGGTTTCCGCCATTTTATCTGCTTGTTCTAAGTTTGCCTGCATATCTTCAGATAACATATTTTTGTCTAGGTATTCTTTATCTGCTAATCCTTTTACAACACTTAGTCGAATAGAAGTCTCTAGGCTATCCATAAGGTTACTTTCAGAATAGCCCATAGTTTTGACAGATGTTTTTAATAACTCTTTATTCAGATACGGTTCCTTGTCTACGAGGCTAGAGATGTTATATTCTTTTAAAACTTCCAATGGTGTTTTATCGGATTGTAAAGATTCTAAGAAGTTATGTCCAGGTAAATCGAAGGAAGACACCATAGCTTTAATGGAGTTATCATAGTCTGGGTCAGACTGTAACATAGCAGTAGTTAATGCTTTATGAAATATCTCTGGTTGATGTTCAAAAGTTGGCTTTGTAAGTTCACCTTCTTTTTCTAAGCTATTAGCAATGGCCAAGTAAATTTCAGCAGATGTATTACCTTGCTCTGCCAGGTTTTTGAGGTATTCTTTCATGTGATTTTTGACTAATTCACCATCACCAATATCATAGCGACCTTCATCAATTTTATATTCACTAAGATTTTTTTCATCAAGCGCAGCGGAAATTGGTTTCATGTAGTAGGTTAAGTGTGTTTTATAATAACCACGTTTATCAATGGCTCCTAATACATCATCTTTACTAAGGTCATTGGCCAATTCATTAAGCTGTTTACCAGTATATATTTCGCCTTTTTCACCATATGTATACTCATTGGCACCAGATAATTCAGCAATAGTCGTACCAAAGACATTAGCAGCGCCGCCTAAGTAGATAGTTCTAGGTTTATCATAATGGGCATCAGGATACTCTGTATCTTCGATGGCAATACCAAATCCATTTTCTAAGATTTTTTTACGATCTTCTAAGGATAAGGAGAGAACATCTTTAGGAGATTTGGGTAGTTCAATTTCATCTTTAGAAGAAGCATGCTCTGCTTGATATTGTTGATAGAGTTCTTCTTTTAGTTGCTTATCTAACATGTTTTCTTCGATGTATTGCACTGCTTTTTCAGCATCTCGAATTGCATAAACAAATGCATTCGGATCACTAAGTAGTTGTTGTGACCAACTTTTGATATAGGCTGCATTATTCTCTTGTTCAGCTCGTTCCAGGTTATAGGTTCCATGGAGTAATGCACTAGTAAATTCAGCTACTAACTCTTCACGAGCATAGGCCTCGCTACCTTTGCCACCTTTTAGATTTCGATGCAATCGGGAAGGGTGACCAGTGCTATGGCCAATCTCGTGTAGAGCAGTGGAGTATAGAAGTTCTGGAGCTTTCCAATTCTCTCTAGCCACAAGATGAATTTCATCTTTGCTAGGGATGTAATAGTTTTTATCTACTTGGTCAAAATAGAGAGGAGCTTCAGAGTTTTCCATGATATTTTCAATGAACTTATTACGTTGCTCTACTCGAACAATATCTTCCATCTCTCGCTCTAGTGGTGGAAACTTTTCAAATTGTTCTGCATTAAAGACTTTATAGTATTGATGAACCCAAAATGTATTCCTGGATTCTTCTGAAAGTTCATTGGAATTAGTATTATCTGAAGAACGATTGGTAGGGATGGTTTTACCCGTTTCAGGATCTTTATAACATTCCTGGTGGAACTCAATGAGAGACCCTTTAGAGCCTTTTTTAAGTACATAAATTGGATCTAAGCCTGCATCAATATATTTCTGGTTTTCTGCCTTCATTTGTGGGAAAGTCACCCATCTTGGATCTGTCCAACCGTTTTCTAACGAAGCTGCCATCAAATGAATCATATTGGCTTTTGAGTATCTCGTTTCAGAAATAGGATTATATTGTTTGCGAAATACATATCCTCTTTGCCACTCTGGTAAATTGGTGTTTTGAATTGCATTAACAAGAATTTCTGCTGTTCGTTTACGTTGTTCCAGGATAATGTCTTCTGCTGTCTTTTTTTCAGCTGGAGCTTCTGAAGTTTGACTTGTCTTGCTATAGGTTCTAGTAATAGCCATGATAGTCCTCCTAATTATTCAGCATCAGGTTGGTAATCTTCATTTAATAACTCAGGCATGTAATCTAAAATTGCATTATCGGCTTCTTCAATTGTGAAAGGGAAATCCTGGTCATGGAGTAATTCACTATTGCTATAGTTGTTACTCACGTCTTTTTTTTCTTTCATAGTAACCTCCTTATATTATTTAAAAATTAATTGGTTAGATTTACCCTTATCTTCAGAAATAGATTTTTGATCTTTACTCTCTTTTTGAATGCTATTTTTATGGTGGTTATCTCTTAAATTTGACATTAGTATACCTTTAAAAGTTTGATACTCTTGCTTACTTAAAAGTTGTTGAGCAAGGTAAAGATTATCTGTATAGTTTGATAGATAGTAGGGTTTCAGTTCCTTGTAAGTATCTTGCGATGCAGGATACTCCAAGTCCTGATAATTAGCTACGCTAGTTAAATTTACTCTATCGTTTAATTGGTTAGTTTTTAAATTAATATAAATATCTTCTTCGCCATACTCCATATCTTTAAAGATAGCTTTAATATGTGGATAACATTTATCTTGTTTTTCATCAGGTATAGACAGTGAGAAGTTATAAGTATCTGCTATATCTTCAATATCTCCATACGTCATTACACCAATAGGTGCCTTTTCAGGATTAAAGTTAGTAGGTAGGTGAGACGTATTAAAATCTTGGCCAAACTCTTGAAGATAATATTTCTGATACTGAATTAATGGTTCAATATCCATATTATTAGAAGCTGCTAACTCTTTTAGCTCATCATAATGATCTAAGTAATCATAGACACCTTGTTCTACATTGGCATTGAATGGAAGATATATATCGGTTTCATCACTGAGTACTTTAAAGTCAGAAATAGAAGGTTCAAATGACATCTTTTCATCAATATGGTCCATTGTGGCGGTTTCAATACTTTCTTGCGAAACGCCAGTATTTTGTAGTGTAATAATCGCATTAATTAAATCGTAGGTAAATGCTTGGTCCTCGATTGTAATCTGCTTTTTGTTTTCAATGTTTTCAATGAAGTATTCTGCCATACTATAAGTAGATTCATGTTTAATACCATTACCATTGATTTCACCCCAAAACTCCTGGTCAATAGAATGTGTAGTCTTAGTGTTTACATCAAGTTCATTATCGTAATCGCCACTTGCGAGCTTCTGATTGGTGGTAATATACTTTCCATCATCATCCTCATCGCTTTACCTGCTTAGGTTCAAGTATAACATATATGGTTAATGCACACAAATATAATAAAAAGAGCCCCTCAGGGCTCTTAAAATCATTATATCAATCAGCCTTCCTTAGAAAACTCATCCTTACCTACTCCGCAGAGAGGACATACAAAATCATCTGGGAGATCTTCCCACTTTGTTCCCGGAGCTATTCCGTTATCAGGATCTCCTACTGTCTCGTCATATTCCCATCCACAAACATCACATACATACTTCATAATTACACCTCTGCCTTCCATAAACCATGTAAATTACAATACTCATAAGCTGCTACCAACTTCTCACCATCCTGTAAAACAAACTCAGCATGTGGCTTATCCTCAGGTGTAAGTCCCTTATACTGCTTACCAAGATTTGTCTCAATCATGATAAACTGAATATAATGCTCAGGTGTCATAGGGTGATCAACACTACCTACATTAACAACAACCTTATTTCCTTCAACAGTAACTACCGGTACGTGCTTCTCCTTAGCCGCGTCTGTTGTATTGGCCTTTAAAAGCTGCATCTCATCACCACAGCAAGTAAGTGTACCGCCACCGTTAACTACTACTGAAACAATCTTTCCACAGTGTGCACAACGATAAAACATATTTCCTCCTTATTTCTTTGCCTTTAACAAATCTCTTATTTCCTCAAGAAGAACAACATCATCCGCTTTTTTAGGAGCCCCTACCTTCACTTCCTCTTTCTTCTTAAACTTCTCTATAAGCCTTACGAAGAGGAATATACAGAATGCGATGATGAGGAAATCAACTACATTTTGGATGAATGAGCCGTACATTATAGCATTCTCAGCAATATCTCCATGTGCAGGAGTGATAACTAACTTCAAATCTTTGAAGTTGATACCGCCTGTCAGAATAGATATGATAGGCATAATCAAATCATTAACCAAAGATGTAACTATCTTACCGAAAGCCGCACCTATGATAACACCTATCGCCATGTCCAAAACATTGCCCTTAAAAGCAAACTCTTTAAAATCTTTTAACATTTGTCCTCCTATATTCTTCGGTCATGCGTGAGCTTAATATAAACCAAACAACTGATTTAATTTTGCACAACCTCAATGTGCTATTATTATGTACCATATCAAAGAAAATGTCAAGTACTAATAATAAGAATTATTCTTGTTTTTAAAAATATACATAATCAAAAATTCCCAAGACTTTACATAGAACCTTAAACCCGTCACAAAAAAGAGAGACACCCTCCCTTAGGAAAGTATCCCTCTCGCATTAGATTTATCAGATGCCATGAGGCTTCGCCACGCTCCACCTCAAGCCTATAAAACCTATAAACATTTAAGATTATTCGCTAAGATGAATCCAATCTACTGTATAGTTAGATGTCTTAACCTTGTAATCTAATCCGTCCTTCTTTGTACCGTTCTTAACCATAGCACCTGTTGTGTTAACAACATATGCTTTTGTTCCTGAAGGAAGGTTATTGAGCTTATACTCTGTATAATCTACATCGCCGTTTGACTTGTACTTCTTTGTACCGCCTGTACTATATGCATTGATAGCGTCGGCAACGCTTGCCTTAAGAACAAAGTTATCCCTGTTGTCAAGTAGAACAATCTCTACCTTGTTATCGCTGTCAGCTGTAACAAGCTTACCACCGATGTAGAGCTTGTGATCCCTCATACCGTTGATACCGGCACCCTTCTTAGAACCGTTCTTTTCAAACTCGAATGTAAGCTTCTCGCCGTCAATATCAACGTTCTGCTTACCTGTCTTCATAGAACCGTCATCGCCTCCACCGAAGTAGTATGCTCTAAGCTCTCCTGAACTGAATAAGCTGTCGTTAGCCTTTACAAATCTGTCGTAGTTGTCCTCTGTATCATATCTGTCCTTATCGTCAAGCTTCTCAACGATATCTCTTGAACTGATACCTACACCTGCATGCTGCATCTGAAGCACTACAAAACCGTCAATCATTCTACCATAGTTATCGAATGCATACTTCTTACCGTTGATAGTCTTGATCTGGTTTGTAACAAGCTTTCCGTTACCGTCTGAGTAGTACCAGTAATCTGATCCATCCTCATACTTATCTCTCTGGAGGTAGTAACCAGGAGTTACCTTGAACCAACCCTTTGTAGATCTTGCACCATCCTCAGGTGTTGAGTAGTATAAGAATGAGTTAGAGTATGTAGCAATACCCTGTCTACCGCCATCC
>QWCF01002560.1_pt1 | contig 15151 bp, 29 predicted proteins | sample 1972521 | NCBI WGS metagenome assembly QWCF01 (sample SAMN09866715, study PRJNA288562) | Human oral metagenome isolate term4_saliva, whole genome shotgun sequencing...
GAGCTATATCACGAGCGATGGAAAGCTTGTTATAGATGGATTGTTTGGATACCAGTCAGTACTGAAGATGCAAAAATGGCTTGGTGGTCAATACAGAGACGGTATATTGAGTGGACAACTCAAAAGCTGTGCAAGGTACATTATGAATATGAAATACGGTGTACAGTGGGGCTCGGGAGGCTCACACACTGTCAGATTGCTGCAGAGGAGAATAGGCGTTACTGCAGATGGATATATCGGACATGATACAATTTGTGCACTTCAGAGGTATCTTAATGGTCAAGGATACGGCTTAACCGTTGATGGTTATGCTGGGAATGCAACATGCTCTGCATTTCAGCGATATTTGAATTCGGTGGTGTAACATGGATGCTTTGTTAGATGGGATCAATTTTATTTTGATTAATGCTCAAGTTGGAATTGAACTTGGTGCTACAGGCTGGTCTTGGTTTTAGTAGAGGGGCTATTAAAAAGCCCCTCTGTTTTATTTTGGTAGGAAAAATACCACACTTTGTACCACACCAACACGTGGTATTAGGTGGTAATATCGACAATAAGGGTAAACTTTAATAATAAAGAAAAACACCGCAACTCGTTGGAATTACGGTGTTTTTTATGGTGCGTGATCAGGGGTTCGAACCCTGGACACCCTGATTAAGAGTCTCGTTTTATTATCAGCGATTTTAGCCCTTATTAGATTAATACCACAGGCTATATCCCACGACTATATTTATCTATTAGTTCTGCCGCATTGTTAAGTGCTACATCTGATTTATGAGTATATATCTTTGATGTGACAGCTATATCCTCATGTCCCATAAGTTCCTTGGCTACATTAATTGGTACACCTGCAGCTTGTAAATCAGTACAGTAAGTATGTCTATAACAATATAAGGTTAGATCCGCTTGAACAAAATAAGGTGGCATAATCTGGTGCTTCTGCGGGTGAATCTTACAGCCTGCAGCTATATTCATTTCACGCTTAAAATTCTTCCACAAATCGTTTATAGATGACTTAGTATATCGTTCACCTCTTGTATTCGCACAAATAAGCAATGAATCATTTGTAATATCATCATGCTCTGCAATTAACCTATCTAATAAAACTCCTGGAATAGGTATGCTCCGCATTCCAGCTTTAGTCTTTGTAAATCCTCGAACTATCCCATCTGATTTTAAGGCTTTATTAACAGTTACACGTTTGGATGCAAAGTCAATATCAGACCATTGAAGAGGAACGATTTCTTGAGGCCTGAGACCACAATACAACATAAGCAATATAAATAGTCCGCCACGGTGATAATTTGCAACCTTGAGTGAAATTTCTCGCTCCTCGCTAGTTAAGGCTCGTCTCTTTTTTGGAGTCCTTCCTTGAGGCTTTTTTATACCGGTCATAGGATTTTGCACAACGAGTTCATTTTCAAGTGCAGTATTAAATATTTGATTTAATATATCATAGATTTTAGCATTGAATGAGTATGAATAATACTGAAGAGGATTCAACACTTTTTTGATATGAAGAGGTTTAACAGAGCTTAATCTCATATGGCCAATAGTTGGAATAATGAATCTCTCGCACATAGCCCGGATATCTTTATACCATCGATAATTAACTTCTGGCTCTTTATAATTATCTAGCCACTCATTAATCCATATAACGACCTGAGTATTACGATTAATCTCTACCTTGCCAGCTTCAAGTTGCGATTTAAGAATAGCTCTTTTTTCAATTGCTTCTAATTCAGTCTTGCCATACACATATCTGCGCTTACCTTCAAAGGTGAATGTCTTTTTATAATAATCAGCCATGACATATCCATTTCCGAGCACAAAAAGTGCCCTGCTTGTAATAACAAGGCATCGCTGATATACTTTTGTTGGAACTTTGTGTATCAAACGATGCCAATTTCTATAGCCGTTACCTGTTGCAGCAGGTGATGGCTATTTTTATAGTTTATACTAAATAAAGTACACACATTGTACGACATTGTACAAACATTATGTATTGATTTTTTTACATAATATGATATATTTTAAGTAGCTCAACTACCAATGTGTATGTAGGAGCATGCTGGACTACCTTTGGTTCTCCGGCTTTTTTAGTTTTTGTAAGCTGAGTATTCTTTATCAAACCTTCGTCTAAAGCTTTTTAAAAGAACAGGGAAAGCCGTTATAAAATCATAACCATTTTTAGATTCTTCTAAAATAATTATATAATCAATAGCTTTATCGGTGTATCTAATGTACCTTTTTGTTTTAAGAATACCTTTACTGTTTTTATAACAGTGATTCCATTCTTTTATATTATTAGAACCACTGTTAGCTATATTTATTATTTCTGGAATCCAATGAAGTCTATTTATACGGTATATACATTCAATTCTGCCAATTAACCTAAAATTAGGGTTATTAGAGTTCCCATTCTCACAAGTGTTAAAACATGAATTTTTCGCCCAATCATTTTCACAGAAAAGCATATCATATTTAGTATCATCTATATCTAAAGAGGAAATATGCAAAAACTTTTCGGGATAGTTCAATGTAAAGTTTGCATACTTTTTATTCATATTAAAAAATATATCTTTTGAATTATACTTTGGTTTGACCTCTTTCTTTAAAAAAGAATGGTAAAAATTATCCATAGCCTCGTCTAGTATTTTTTCAATAGATGCACCGTTATATAGCATCGGATCAGAAAGCTTATCTGAAATAATACAATTTTCCATTAGTACTACCTCCAAGAATCTGGAACCCAAACAAACCAATTGGCTTTAGAATTAGCTTTTGGAACAGAAAGAAATATGTCTTGACTTGATAACTCTTCAATTTTGTTGATAATCTCAAGTTTTGATTGACTTGTTTTGAGTTGACGATGCTTATAAGCAAGAGCTCCAATTAGTAAATCTGCAAGCTGCAGAATAGCTATATCAGACGAATCTACAAGTTGCATTTTTTTAATCTGACCATTGCCATAGTGTGCATTTAAATAGTTTTTTAAAGTGGCAACTTTGGTAGAGCCTATTGTATCTTTTATATCCAGATATATGTTATACTGCGAGTCCACATCCTGATCAACGACATATTCAAGTGTTCGATAATACATTTTATAGTACCAATCGTCATATTCTTTAGTTGATTTAGCACGAATCTCGTCCGTGCCTCTTGCAATATATCCCCTAAACGACAAATATTCATTATTAAAGAAGTAGTCAACTAGGGAAAGGTAAAAGTTCAGACCAGATGGAGAAACTTTAGTCCACTTAATTTCAGACTTCTTACTAAACCCATAAACTTCCTTAAGAGCGTTGATTTCATTGTTGATTTCTTTAGCTTTTGAGCGATCACAATATATCGCACCTAAAACCATGACATTAGAATAATCGCGCCTTAAGTGACAGCTTTCATCACAATACACATTGTATTCCATGCTTTTCTCCTTCCCACAATTGGATAATCCAAATATAAATTAAATCATCACTTAATGCGACAACGGCATAATTCAATATATACTATCTTACATGATAAGTCTTTACACCTAGGTATATTTATCTATTTAAGCTTCTTTATTTCCTTATCAAAGTCCGAAAAGATTTTCTGATTCTTGTTGTATACATCAAATTCTTCGTTTGCTTTACTAATAGCTGCTTTGTTTGAAATCTTTCCTTTGTCGTGCAGGATATCGTACTTGCGGAATGCAAGGAATTCGTTGACGCTAGTTGCGAACTCTTCCATCGTGAAAGTATTTTCACGCTCAATTAAATCTTCTATATAATCAAAGTATCCTGAAACAGTTCTTTCTAGTCTGCGAATTTGGTCTTGAGAAAGATAATTCTTAGCAACAGAAACATCTTTCTTTAATATCCGTCCATCCGGAGCATTTTTCCAAGTAGTGAGCCCCATATGCTCCTTCGTATGATCAGCATTTGAATATATGATTTCAGCAGCTGTTTTACCGGTAATAGCATAATGGAATTTGTTTTGAATCATAGAATAAAAATCCTTTGTAGTAGGGGACTGCCTATCGTAGTCTATGCTACATTCAGCATATATGTCGGTTATTTGCTGATATATCCTTCTTTCGCTGGCACGGATAGAACGAACTCTTTCGAGGAGCTCTTTGAAATAATCCTTACCGAAAGGCTTTCCGTTCTTCAACATATCGTCGTTTAGTACAAAGCCTTTAGTAATGTATTCTTTAAGCGTAGCAGTTGCCCACTGGCGAAAGCGAGTAGCCTGTTTTGAATTAACTCTATATCCAACAGCAATTATGGCATCAAGATTGTAGAACTGTGTTAAATAGTTTTTTCCATCTGAAGCAGTTGCCGAGAATTTCTCGGTAACTGAATCCTTTATTAATTCGCCTTCAGAGAATATATTTTTTAAATGCAAAGATATGTTATCTGAAGAACAACCGAATAACTCGGACATAGCCTTTTGAGTTAACCAAAAGGTTTCATCTCTAAATGTAACAGAAACAGTCTCTTGTTTATTTTCTATCTCGTACAAAATAATGTTCCCAAAGTCGCCCATATAAACCTCCTAATTAATTCCACATCTACACATACTTATGCAGCACACCAACGCACCGCCCTATTATCCTCACATCTTCATAGTCCGTAACCATTGCGTGATACTCAGGATTACAAGGATTAAGTATCAACGTGTCGCCATCCTGCGTGACTCTCTTTAGAGAAGCTTCGTTGTAATCTAATCTCTCAATAGCATATATTTGGTCCTGAACAAAATCATAAGACTTTGAAATAAAGACTATATCTCCATCATAGATATTGGCGCCGATCATACTGTCTCCTCTTACTCGCAGGCAGTAATCCGCTTTAACATCTGTATCTACTATAAATGTACCCTGGTAATCATCTTCGCATACCACACCGTCACCGGCACATATAGTTCCCATTGATATTCGATGGAAGAGGACGATCTGACTGAACAGATTCTTTGTTGTGCTCCTCTATAAGATCAGATTTTTCTATATTGAAATAATTAGCCATCAATTCAATTTTATCTATTCTTGGATAAGTATTTGCCTTTATCCAATCTGTAAAGGTGGTGTATTTTATTCCGAGATCCTGGCAAATATCATTTCTAGTTTTGTTGTACAAATCCATATAGTATTGTGTGCTCATTATCCACCTCCATTTGATATGAAAATAATACGCTAATCTCGTAAAAAACACAATAAAATTTTGAAAAAATTACGAAAAAACCGTTGACAAGACGGCTTAACCGTAATATACTCCAATTATCAAATGAAGAAGAAGCGAGGTGAGCAAGTTGAAAAATGATAAACTGACGCTTAAATCAGTTAGAGTTTTAAGAGGATACACACAGGTTGAGGCGGCTAAATTGATTGGAATTAGCCCAGACACCCTGTCAAATTATGAATGTGGGAAGAGCTATCCAGATATCCCTATTCTCAAAAAGATTGAAGAGGTATATCAGATAAGTTACAACGATATTATTTTTTTAGTTTAAAATTACGGTTGGAGAGGGAGAAGAATATATGAAAGAAAAAGATAAAGGCGAGAAAATATTTGAAAGCCCATTAGAATTAGTGGCCTGTATATTGGGTTCGCTAGTGGGTACAGCTGTAGGGTTTTGGCTTGCTGACGTTATAGGAAGTATTTTTCTATAAGTTTCACCAATAGAGCTGCAGAGACAGATGTTAAAACACCAGATATAAAGCCATAAATAAATCGTTTAGTAACACGATCAAACCAAAATGCTTTTGCATGTTTTAACTCTGGAGAAATGGAAAATCCAACAGTGCACCACGAGTTAACAGAAGGAATTAAATACCCAGCATCGATAAGTCTATCAAGAGAAGCCTTAATTTCAGACTTATCAATGGGAACGCTGTAACGTTTGTCATTAAACAATATTTTGCTTTCGTCAATATCATAGAAGAACTCTGAATCATAAGAATCAGAAATCTTAAGAATAGTTTTTAAAAGCTTGCGATCAATTCTAATCATAAAACACCTCCATAGGGGGATTGTACATCAAAGCAAGTATAAAAGTCGATAAAAAGAATGATGAAGTGGGAGAAGATAATGATTACTTGCATAATTTGCATTTGGTTATCTGTAATCATCTGCATACCCATAATGACGAAGTTAAAAGGGAAGACTGAATCAATAATATATGCGGTCTATGCAATCTTTATAGCATTGGTAGCAACAGTAGGGATTATTTCAATGTGAAATAATCTGCCATGTGTTCCGAAAGTAAAGATATCTCATCATGGAGAATGTAAGACTTGGATAAAAAAGAAGTTATGTTTAAAAATTTGCAGAAAGAAATGAAAGAACAACATATATCTAACAGAGATATAGCAAGAGCTATAGGGAAAGACGAAAGGTCGATTTCAAATAAGCTCTCTGGAAGAACGGACTTTACAAGAATTGAAATGTTTGCAATACGGGATACATTCTTTCCTGAGATGACACTGGAGTACTTATTCTTGTAAACAAAAAAACTACCAAAGGGCCGTCTTTGATAGTTTTTCGCCGGATTTGTTTACCTTTTTGCCCTGCAGGCTTTCGCCGCACATGAACGGCCTCACGGCTTCTATGGGACAAGTTGTTACTTTAGCGATTCCGATTTCGCTATAAAGCCTTACGCTAACAACAATTCAGGAGTACTTGATACAGTGGGCTAATTTAACGACTAAGCCAGTCACCGATTTATACGTATCGTAACGTTAACGCTGTATCAGTAATCTGCCATTACCCAGTTTTACGTGTCGTGGTGCCACGAAGGGCGACCTAGATTAAAGGAGCTGGCAAGTTCAAAAGTTGTGTCAAGATGACCACCACCTTTTTAAGAATTTGCCTAAAAGGCTAAACAAATTGTATCGAAGTAGGAAATATATTTCAAGCTAGAAAACATGTTGATTTACAGCTGAAGAGGAGAAACAAGATGAAAGACAAGACAAGTAAAACGCCTGAATACTTCAGAAGGCTTATCAAGGGAAGTATTCCGAAGTGTCCGAGATTAAAAATGGAAATAAAGTGCGAACCTATAAGTCAATACGATGAAAAAACAGTCGGGTCATTTATAAAGACATATCTTGAAGGTGTGGAAAAAGCTTATAAAAAGCGTTTCAAAACAGGCATTAGCTTTTTATATGTGAAAAAGCAACCCTTGACTATGTTGAATCCATCATCACTTATGTCAAATTTTCCGCTTATAGCGTCAAGTGCAGCAGCGATGGAATCAGCAACGAAGCAACATTAATAGAAAGAAAAGGAGACATTCTTATAAATTTGCAAGCCTCAAAGGAAGAAAAGGACAAGGACATGGATAAACAGACTATAGTTCGAGACATAAAAAAAGAAGCCGGAAACTGGCCATGCCAGTCTGACATAGCTAGGTATCTGGGTAAATCCCGAGACTACGTTATCAACCTTATGGCAGGTTGTGACTATGTAACAGACGGAAAGAAGAAGCAGTATCTCGCATCAGATGTAGCCGATAGGCTTTTGAAAACAAGACGATGTGATTAAACGTAAATTTGGAGGAAAACCACAATGAATAAAAAGAATCTAAAACCAATGATAAATGAAGCGGAGTTAACAAGAGCTGCAAAGGCAGCATATGAAAGTCATAAAAAGATACTGTATCTAAGCTTAGAGGATATATTCGATATTGAGTTTCCAGCTGAATTAGAGCCCCTTGCAGAACTAATGTACTGCACAGGCTATGCAGATGCGATAGCGAATGCCTCGGTTGAAATAAATATCGATATCAGGAATAACGAAAAGGTGGTGAATCGAGATGCTGAAGGAATTCGTAGAATCGGTTAAGTACATGTGTTCAGATGAAGATGGAAAATTTCAACCGATTGCATTAGTAGGTTCGATCGCTGCCGCCTTGGTCATCCCAATGCTGTGGGTATTCCTGTACGCCATAGGTTGTAATTGATAAAGGAGAGGAAATGGTAGAGGCTGGCTGCATATGTGATCGCTGTGGTCACGAACATGGAACACTGGGAGATAACAGAGCTTTTCGTTGGTGCCGCCGTATCAAGGGAACCATCTGCGACAAATGCTGCAAACAGTGTGAGTACTGCGATGATTGGCACTGCCGTTATGATCCGGAAGGTCGCCAGAAAATGCGTAAACTCATATTCGCAAATAGAGAAGACGAAAGGACAATATGCAAGTTTCAAGACAGATTACGAACAGCACATAATCCTAGAACAAAAACGAAAGAAATTTTAATGGAGATTATCAAAACAAAAGAACTTGATATCAAAGCTAGAGAAAAAGAATACGAAAAACTGCATTCCAGAGAGGGACAGCCGAGAGAAATGTTTTAGTAAAAGAGAGGTAAGCGCTATGAAGGGATTTTGCAAAGATTGCGGGCAGATGCATCTTGTGGATGCAAATTCACAGAAAGAGGCAGACGTTATTGCAACAGATAAATGTGATTGTGAAAGTGAAGTTAAGTGGCTTCGATTGATGCACGATAATGTAGACATGTTATGCGGTTCAAAATCAAGTGAACTTGATTTTGAACCAATGGAACAGCCTGCAATCGATTTAGTAAAAACTGCTTGTGAACTCGTTCATAAAGGGTTTATTGAATCGGTGAAAGTTAGTGCAGCTGATAGCGAAGTTGTGATTACTAGAGTAGTGGCAAAAATAAATATTGTGAGAAAAAGAAAGCAACAGAACCAGATGACTATTTAGGGAGGCAAGCATGAAGCGTATTTTCTGCGATAGATGCGGAGAAGAAATTGATTATAGAAACCGCAGCAAACAGCTCAATGTAGTAGGAGAAGCAGAGGGCTTGTATGATCTCTGTCCTCAGTGCATGGTGGATTTCAGAACCTTTATGCGAAATAAGCCGCAAACAGGTGAATATGGTCATGGAACACAACCAAAGAAGATGGGACGCATATGCGGTATTAACTTTGAAGAATAAAGAGAAGAGGAGCAAAATGAATCAGATTAATTATGAAATCAAGGAACATATTGGAATTATTTCAGAGAACAAGAATGGATGGACGAAGGAACTTAATCTCGTGTCCTGGAATGATAATGATCCAAAGTATGACATACGAGACTGGAACCCTACACATGACAAAATGTCACGTGGTATCACTCTTACTGAAGAGGAAGCGTACGAACTAAGCATCATACTGTCAGGTGAATTTGAAAGTTAAAGATAGAGTAATAGCAACAGGAGAGAATCATGAGTTTAGAAGTAATTAATAAGGCGAGAGAACAAATTACTGAAGAGTCACTTGAAATAAAAAGTGCATTAGCGACATTTATCGAGGAGACGATAAACGAGCGCTGCACCACAAAAGGAGTAGCAAATAAGATCCTTGATGGCAAAAAAACCATCAAGGATTTAATAGATAAAATTACAAGCGAGGCGAAAAGTAAGGCAAAGAATGGATGCGCCGTGCTGTCGGATGATGAAGTCCGGGAAATGATACTCAACTATTACGAACTGGACAAAACAGAGCCGGCACATAAGGCAAAGGTCGTAGATATTTTAGAGCTTATATAAGGAGTTAATCATGAGATACATATATGAGCACCTTAAGGATATCCCGGTCGAGATAGAGTATCCGGAGGATTTTGAAAAAACGGTGAACGAAAGCCTTTACAAATCCATTACATATAATCGCTACAAAAAAATAGCTCACTGCTCATACTGTGGCAAAACATTTGATTATATCGATAAACTCAGGAAGGGTGATGCAACTTACTGCCCTTATTGTTACGCCAAAGTTGTGGCGATGCCGCATACCTGCTATCCGACAGGTAGCTACGAAAGCTATGTGTGGATGTTTTACAGAAACAACATTATTTATTTTGTGGAAGCAGAAGCCTCATGGATGTATGCCGGCCAGCCGATAGATGGCATAGAAGATGTTACCAGAATAAAGCTACGTAGAATCATATGTATATCTCATCAGAGTCAATATATGTATGTATACAGATACCATCACCAGGATTGGTATCGATGTAAAGGGGGCAAGGTGTATCTAGACACAGGATATTACAAAAATCTTGTAAAAAAAGAACAGCTAGATAATACGTTTCTACGATACATGGATATCTATCCGTGGGATGCGGAATATCGCTGTGTACAAAAAGCTGTCAAAAACGCGAAAAGTGAAGAAAAACCATATAAAGACGGTTAGGCGAATCTTTGATACGGCGGAGATTAACAGCGCGGACAAGGATAAAGATCTTGTGAAGCTGGCCACATACCTTGCAAAGCAAACGGAAATGAACATACACGAATCAATTAGAGGCTTTGCCTGGGCGGTGAAAAACGAATATGCAGATTACATAAGGCAGCTGGTGAAACTCGGATATCCGATTAATGATTATTATAGGTATCCGAAAAGCCTCAAAGTAGCGCACGACAGGGTCTCGGAGGAGTACAGAGAAAAGCTTGCAGAGGAAAGACGGGTCAAAGCTGCCGAGCGCCAAAAACAATATGAAAAAAAGTATCTGCCGAAGCTGGAGAAGTTTATATATAGCGACGACCAATATCTTATCAGACCGCTGAGAGACATGAAGGACTTTGATAACGAGGGCAGAAGTAACAAAAATTGTGTCGCCTCATATTACGACAGAGCGACAGAAGGAATAACATCGGTATTCGTATTAAGGAAAATTGGAGCTGAAGAGGAGTCATTTGTAACCATCGAGCTCGATTTCGGAAGTAAAAAAATCAAACAATGCTACGCCGGGGGAAACAGGATTCCGGATAGCGAGGTGACGGCATGGGCAGATAGATGGCTAGAGCAGGTTGTGAAGAAAAAGAAAGGCAGGGCAGCGTAATGAGTGAAATTATGAATGTTGAATACGAAGTACAGAAGGAGTTGGCAGACAAAAGCACAGAGGAGCTGCAGCATGAAGTAAACGGTCTCTATCACCAGATAGAGATGGTGGGAAACAAGATGATGATGTCTCTAGCCAAGCGATGCGAAGAAGAAAATAGTCTATTTTCAAAAACGCAAATGTTTGCGGATTTGAGTATTTCCAAGGTGTTCACACTTTTATCGGCACCTGAAGAGGTGGCTGTAGAGGTGATAGAAAATAGCGATGCATCATTAATGACTGTAAGGGAGCTTAAAGAAGAAATCGCTGCGTTGAAATTGAGAAATGATGAGCTTGAATCAGGATCTGGTGAAATTGAAGCCCTTAAGAACCGCATCGCAGAGCTTGAAGCGGAAAGTTCTGAAACCGAAGTAGATAAAGAGGAACTGGCGGCCAAGAGTGAGGAAATTGAGAATCTCAAATTAAAACTACAGAAAGAAAAAGACAAGTTAAAGAAGAGCAAGAATGACAAGGATGAAGAGGTTAAGAAAGTTCTTGAAGAAACAAGAGTTGAATTAGATAGAGAGATCGAAAAGGCTGTTGCAACCGCAAAAGTGCAAGCGAAGGCGGATCGATTAAAAATCGAAGAGGAACTTGAAGAGGCATATGCGGAAATTGAGAAGTTAAGCACGGCAGCCGCCAGTGGAGAAACCTTAACGGCATTCCGAATCAATGTTAAATCCCTGCAGACGATATTTAACGAGTGCCTCGGCCAACTTGCAGAATTGGACGAAAACACATCTAAAAAACTGAAAAAAGCACTCATTGAGATTTTGACCTCTGAAATGGAGGCGCTTAATGAAGAAAAGTAGATGGGAAATATTAAGAGAGTCAATCTCCGGAGACGTTAAAACAACAGTATATACACATAAGCCAATATCATCAGGGATAACAATCGTGTCCGAGAAAAAAAGATAGCCTTATCGAGCGGATGTAGATATGAGGCTATCGGCGTATATATACGTAAGGACGGAGTATTGCTCAAGCATAAGTATACAAGTTTTAAGGAAGCGAAAACCGCGGCGGAAAGGATGATGTGAGATGACAAACAAAGAAATAATTGAAGAGCAGAACGCCAAGATGATTGCAGAAATATGGGAGCACTACGGTGAGAAACTTCAGATTAAACAAACAATTGAAGAATTATCAGAACTTATTACAGCTCTAACCTGGGGCAATAAAGAAGACATCACAGAAGAAATTGGTGATGTGGAAATTATGATTGCACAACTTAAAGGTGGTTTAGATATCAATACAGATAGTGTAATCCAATACAAATTAAAACGACAAATGAGAAGAATTCTTGATGAGCTTGACGGGAGGAACTCAAATGAAAGCTAAACCAAAACACATGAGGAAAAGTAGAGTGCATAAATTCTTTGATGATCTACTTGGTGAAAAAAGAGTGAATGAGTATCTTGAACCGCCCGGATCGGATCCGGAAGAAGAGGAAAGAGTGATGGCAGAAATCATTGCAAGATACGAAGATCCTATTAATGCAGAAATGGCAGGAGATTTTCCGCTTGATTAGGTCAAAAGATATAGCAGCTATGTATACGGAAGAGCAGCGTGAGGGTATATGCAAGTGGTGCCGAGAGTATAACTATGATAAATGCGCCACTTGTGCACTCCCCGCAGTACCAGCATGGAAGGCTGAAGAGGTTAATAATATTACTGGAGAACTAGAAAATGCTTAATTTAATAATAACTTTCTTAATCACAGGTCTTATGGTTGGAATAGTAGCGCTATCATTCACAGCAATGAAGAGGATGGATGTGGCAAATAAATTATTCATGATAGCAGATGTACTACTCCTTACAGGGCTAACAATCCTATTAGTGTGTATATATGTGTATGCATAAATGGAAAACATAAGATATGACAGCGGTAGGCAGAAGGTATACTCCTTTCAAAATCGTACATAAATATATAAGAGCACATACTACTTTTACAGATGCTTGCCGCTTTCATATATAGAATTAAAACTTCAAAACTTTCTTCCTTATATATAGGAAGAAAATAATACGATAAAATCATCCGGCATTAAGCCGGATTAAGAGTTCAAATGAGTATTAACAAGTCAGGCATTTAAGTAACTATGATAAGAACGAAAAAATATTACACTGGAGATTATCTCGAGTTAGAAATATATAATGTGTCTCCAAGGAAGAGAATTATAAAAAGAGCAGAAAAAAGACACGAGTCATCACCGGCACAGAAGAATCTAAATTCAAAAAGAAGTCAGAGATACTTTGTCAGATTATGCAATCTTAATTTTAAAGAGGGATCCTTTAGCATAGATCTCACATATGACGATGCTCATCTGCCATATAACAGAGAGCAGGTACTTAAGGATATAACTAACTATGTGGCAAGAGTACGTAGGGAGATGAATAAGAGATCCAGTGAACCGGTGAAATATGTGTATGTAATATCAAACCATGCCGGAGATGATACTGGCTCAAAAGCTAGACCTCATATCCACATGATATTTGGAAACGTGGATAGAGATGTCATAGAGGATAAATGGAAGGCTGGATTTTCAAATTCGGATAAGCTTAAATTTGATGAATACGGAATCACAGGCAAAGCTCTATATATGGCCAGACAGGGTAAGAGTAAAAGATGCTGGGGTAGCTCCATAAATTTAGAAAAGCCTGATCCTATAGTTTCAGATAAAGCTATAACTAAATCCCAGATGGAGAGAATTATTAATGATCCATCAGATGGGCTATACATATCTAAGCTTATTAATAAAAACAACAAGACAAGGTACACATTTACGGATTGCCTTGTTGAACATGATGGAAGGCAATTAGCTTTGTTCGGGCAAGACGAGGAAAACGGAGGTAATGGTTCCGGATTCAGCTTGCTTATACGAATGCGAAAAACAGAAAATTACAGAAGGTGATGAGTTGCTCTAGTGAGCAAGTTTATTTAAGTGGAATAATATAACTAAAAATAGGTGGACTATGACAGCAAAAGAATTTATGAATGAGTATCGGAGAATTGGCGAGAGAATAGCACAACTCGATAATCAGATTTTTGATATAGAACAAACGCTGGGAGTTAAGGCGGTAAACTACGATGGAATGCCGAGCGGTGATAGTATTAGCAAGGTAACAGAGGAGACAGCTGTTAAACTAGCAACTTTGAGAGAAAAGCAAAAGAAATTAAGAGACGAACTCTGGAAGCAAAGAGTTAAGATTGAAGAGGCTATCTATAAGTTGTCGAATGCAGATCATGCAGAGGTATTACGCAGAAGATACATAAGGATACAGACCTTTGAAACAATCGCAGAAGAAATGTATATGACCGAGCGATGGGTATACATCCTGCATGGGAGAGCACTACAAGATATAGCAAAGCAACAAAATTACAAAACAGTTCAGTAAAATTCATGGTGCACCCATGCTATAGTGTATGTGAGATAAACCATGAATAACTCCTTGATAAATATTGACTAAGCGGCGGCGAAAGCTGCCGCATTTATTATGTAATTATGATGACGAACGAAGAAAAAAAGAAGGAAGCAAAACGGAGATATAGCGAGGGCTATTCAATTCCAGAAATTGCTTTAGATTTAGAAATAAATGAGAATACTTTGCGGTCGTGGAAAAGGCGCGGTGAATGGAGAGTTAGCGCATCAAAGAAAGTTGTGCAGAAAAAAGAACAGCGAAAGGCTACAACAAAGACCTTAAAGAAAATGCTCAAAGAAGATTCTGAAAATCTTATGCAAAATAATTTTCTTACATCTAAGCAAAAATTATTTTGCGCATATTACTGCAATTGTTTTAACGCAACACAAGCCTATCAAAAGGCATATGGATGCAGTCGTAAAACAGCAGGAACAGCAGGCTACAATTTATTAAAAAAATTAGAGATTCAGAAGGTCATTGAGGAAATACAGCAGACAAAGTTAGCTACAGCACTTGCAAAAGAAGAGCATGTAAGCATTGCTCAACACAAGCAAGAAGAAGCTGTTGAACAAAGAATCGAGCAGACAGAAAGTGCACCGGGTACTATGGGAGTAGGCCTTATTCAAAATATGCCCCGCCCTGATAAAAATGGACCCCACCGGGTACTCTTTGAAAAGAACAAGAAAAAGATTTATGCCACCCAGTCAGTCTGTGCAATTTGTGGACACCCGGTAGACTTCAGCTTGCGTTATCCACATCCAATGTCACCGTGTATAGACCACGTTATTCCAGTGACAAAAGGTGGACATCCAAGTGACATAGAAAATCTTCAACTCGCTCATTTAACTTGCAATAGGCAA
>QWCF01001374.1_pt1 | contig 14997 bp, 9 predicted proteins | sample 1972521 | NCBI WGS metagenome assembly QWCF01 (sample SAMN09866715, study PRJNA288562) | Human oral metagenome isolate term4_saliva, whole genome shotgun sequencing...
TTTATTGTATAATAAAAAAATTTAAAAAAGTATTTAATACCATTTCTTATTATCCACCTTTTGGGCGTGTAGTTCCTTTGCGCAAGCCATATAAAATTTCGATATTGATAGTACATTCTAAATGATGGTGTTATGTGGATTTCTCGTCCTCCTATTTTTTTGGTAGATATGCCCAAAGTGTGGTTCATCTTAATGTTATAATCGTAGAAGAAACGCGCGCTCAAAAGGTGTTTGGCTCTCCAGCACCATTCGCAATCAACGCCATCTATGAATAAAGTTTCGTCCATTAGTCCTATTTTTTTAAATAAATCAACACTAATAAGCGACATAGAGTTCATCGTCTGATAAACTTCCATAAGGTTTAAATTACCAATGGTTATATCTTTTATTTTTGGTGTTGAATAACTTAATGGCTTTTTCGTGTTATGGTCAATGCCAATAGGGGCAACTGCTCCAACATTGATATTTTGGCTTTTAAGTTGTAAAGTTGTTGATAATAATCTTTTAACAACATCCTGGTTTATGGTTGTGTCTTGGTCGCATGAAATAATATAATCGAAATGGTGTTCGATGAAATATTTTATTCCTTTATTTTGGGCTCCTGCAATGCCTACATTTTGGCATAATGGAAAATAAATAATCTTCTCATCTATACTTAATAAATGAGAATTATCTTTGTCAGAATTATCAACCATACATATTTTATCAACTTGTTTTTCTAAACAATTGACAATATTGGTAATGTTTTCTTCTGTCGGATTATAAAGTATTACTAATGCTCCTATTTTCATTGTGCAATTTTTTGTCGGTTTAAAATACCATCTTTAAAGCCCAATATCATGTATTTACAATGTTTTCTACCATTTTTTACAACAAATGGGAAATAGAGAAAACGTAAGAATTGCTTAACTCCTTGCGCTATTTTCCATTGCAATGGCACATAGTTTCGTCTTACTAACCATTGATAATTTCGGTAAGTATAATATTCTCTAATGGGGGAAGATATGATAACATGATGATTACCAATTGAAATTTCATTAGAACCAACTTTGTGTTCAATACAAATATTAGCGGTTATGCCACATATAAACCCTAATTTTTTAGCACGCCAGCACCATTCAAAGTCTACAAAGTCAATGAAGAGTGCTGAATCGTTTAACCCTACCTTTTTTAATGTATCTATATCAATACAACTTCCTGAAGAAATAATATCACGGCGAGGAATAAAATTATTTATATTTTCAGTATCATCATGGAATGCTGATTTATATTCTTTTCCTGTTTCCTTATTCAATACGGTTGGTCCCAATAAACCTAAATTGGGAATTTCTTTTTTTATTTTGATGTATTCGGCAACAATATCTTTTGCATAGGTTGGAATAAACCTTGAATCTTGGTCGAAAAACACAACATACGATTCGGAATCTTCTGAGATAATCTTTTGTAATGCCATATTTTGTGCCTCCGCAATGCCCAAATTCTTTTTATTACAGATATAATTCATCTTGCCTATTTTGTTAGGAAGTGATGCTTTTTCGGAATTATCTATAATAAATCCTGCTTCGATTTCTGCCACATGTTTGGTATGTTGCAAATCTTCTTCAGTTGGGTTGTAAAGTACGATTATGACAAATATATTCATCTTGTAAATATCCTTTTGAAGATTACGCTCTTACTACAAATTTTATCTTCTTTTGTAAGATAAATGTAAAGACTATCAAGTATTGGAAGAGTAGCGAAAGACTTAATATGAGGTTTTCTTGAAAAAACTGCAGTATTAAAATTTCGACAATATATGTGTACATACATTTTGAAATGGCTCCTCCATTTTTTGCTTGTTTGTACAACCAACCTGTGAAAGTTCCATAAATAGAGGCAAAGAAAGCAACTCCTTTGTAACCAAAATCTTGGAAGAAAGGTTGAAATACAGTGTAAACGTTTGTTTGGATAGGCACATATACAAATTCTTGTAATTTGGGTTCTATAACAAACTTTCCAAAGCCAAGTTTGGAAGCAACTGCATAAAAGAAAGCAAATGTGCGTGAACCAAATTGGGGTGTTAATTTTTCTTGTACTTGCTCAAAAGCCACTGGTGGCGAAAGAATATACATGGCAATAAAATCTAATAGTGTAGAATTATCAGATACTTTTGCATCTTCGGAACGGCGAAGGATATTTATACCATAAAAAACAAATATTATAACGACTCCCCATAGTAAAATAGAACGCATCTTTATTTTTTCCTTTTGATAAAGAGTAAAAAGCGTTGTGAAAAGCATGAAGAATAAAGCACCTTTCTCCATGATAGCAATGGCACACATAAAGTTGGCTATAATTATAAGCGTTAATTGTGTTTTGCTAATTTTAGGATATCGCCAAATAGCTATAATATAAAGAGCTTGATTTACTGCATTAATATATTTAAGTAGCTTAGCTAAAGGGTCTTCATCTTCTGCTCCTGCTAAAATTCTTAAATTAAATAACAGGTCTTGCGTTCCGAACATGATGACCACTTTATATATTTTATAAATGTACAAAGGCGTACAAATCATAGAGATTATAAAGAATATCAAGAAAATTGTTTTATGTATTTCAAGTTCATTCCTTATTGGTTCTATTTCGGATTTGACACTCGGTAAAGCATAATAAGTCATGATTCCCGTAAAACACATGATAGGAACCCAAAGTAATAAGCAAATGTAAAAGCGGTCTTGTAAAGGATAAAGTAGTCCTGATGAAATTTGGAAGAACACGACAATGAAGAACCAAATACCTGTTGTTATGAACCATGGTGAAAAAATATCACCAATTTTCAATACTCCAAAAGCCAACAAGAGTAATCCAAGAAAAATAATTGTGAGTTCTACCATTTTATTTTCTCCAAATTCCTTTAGCTGTTCCGTTCATAATTCTACTATATTGCACTCTGTTTGCAATTGCGCCAGGTAAATTTACTATCGATAATGCAAGAACAATTCCGCATACTCCAAGTAATTTTGAAAGTCCGTATGCGATTGGAAAATATGCCAAAGCTGCTCCGATGGTAAAAATGAGCTGAATTTTCAAAGCACCTATTCCATTTAAAATGTAAGAATAACAAAGGCTGCAAATGATAATAAACATATAGAGTGCCATTGAAGCAGATAATTCTAATGAGATATTTATACTCTTTCCAACCCAAAGATGATAAATTGGATCAGAGAAAATAATCATAAAGGCAAGTATGATGAATAAGCTGATGAGCAAAAAGTGTAGTTTACGCATCGATTTTTTTATCCAATCAAAATCTTTACGTGTATAAGCGTCTGTTGTTGCACTCCAAAAAGGTGCAGCTATAACAGTGAATAAGAGCATTGTAATTGAAAAATATCTGTATGCTATGCCATAAAGAGTTACTTTTTCTGGAGTGAAAAAATATGAAATTAAGGCATTTGATGATGCAAACAGGATAACTCCTGCTACTTGTAAAATAAAAAACTTCATGCCAATATTAAATAAATTCGCTATTGCAAATTTATTAAAGTATTGAATATTGGGTTTTAAATTTGGATAATAATGTCCAAAAGTAATAGGGTAGGCTATGAGAAGGACAATCAACGGTGCTGCCGTATAACATAAAGCCACCAACATTAGCGAGTGTATATTCAAAATATTCAGCATATAAATTCCAATCAAAGTTAAAGTTTGTCCACTTACAACTAAAAGATTATTTACTGCTGGGAGCTGCAATGCCAAATAAACATTCCCTATAAATTTAAAGATGAAAGTTGCACTTACAATTGCTATTGACAAGCTGAGTACCGTAATAAGATTTGGAACTTTGCTTTCCTCAATATTCAGCAATGTATAAACATCTAAGAAATTGATTACAAGTATTAATAGAATGCAAATTGGAATTATTATTAAAGCCAACATAAAAAAAGTAGAGGAAACACTTTCCCTTGCTTTTTCTATTTCATTGTTAGCAATTTGAGCAGATAAAGTATTTCTCAATCCATTGCCCAATCCAATGTCTAACGAATCTATCCAAATAAGAATAGAACTGATAGTCATCCATATTCCATTTTCGTAATTACCCAAGCAAAATAAAGTGATTGGGACTAATAACAATTGTATGATGCCAGCCCAACCTTTAATTAAAAATGAAAAGAGAATATTCTTTTTTAAACGTGATGTCCTTAATTCAGAATTCATGGTACTCTTTCCTTTCTTATTTTCATTTTATATCCTATCATTACCCACCAAAAAGTTCCTAATACGGCATAAAATACCCATATCAGTATATTAATCAGCAGTTTTGGGTGCGATGGAGTTTTTGGTATTTCGCTTGAAACCAATGTTATGAAATATGGTTTAGTACGTTGTAATCGCATTTTTGCCATTTGATATTGCTGAATGGCTTGATTGTATTTAGCCAATGCTTTATCAGCTTCTTTTTGTAATGCGCTTCCTTCTATTTTAAATGAACCTAAGACAACATCTTTATTCGCATCAAGAAATTTATTCAATTTACTCATCGCCTTTTCATATAGCTCTTTTGAGTTATTCAATTCTTGTTTTCTATTATCAACATCAATTTTTGCCTTATCGAAGGAGTATTTTGTAAGATGTTGTTGCAATCGTTGTTCTACAGAGTCAAGAAGTTGATAAGCGATAAAAGGTTCTTGTGCAGATGTTTGCAAAGTAATAATGCCATTATGCAAATTAACTTCGCACTTTACATTTTCTCTTAATAATTCTTTTATATTTTTCTTTCCAGTATATTTTCTCCACCATGGTTGAACAAAATCTTTTTGTAGATATTTGCTCCATGGTGTTGAATATGTTTCTCCTTTTTTAAAAATAGTAATATCAGCAAGGCTATTAAGGAAAGAAGGTGATTCTAAAATTTTTCTATAAATAATAGGTTCTGTTGTTACGTTTCCTTCTTTGAGTCCTAACTTTTGCGTAACCATTGAAAGCGCATCTACTCTTTTGAAAACCTTATCTTCAGAGGCATCAATAGAAATCTTTTTTTGCGCATCATAGAGTGTTGGAATAGAATTAGTGAAAAGAAAAGCTCCTATAACAGCTATGAAGATTGATACCAAAAATTTATATTTATTTTTGGCACATATCTCTTTTACAGTAACTTCTCCTTTCTTCTTTGTCATTTTAACTTCTTATAATAAGAATCTCTTTTCTATATTTTATAATTAAGAGTGTAGAGCAAATAATCCAACCGATGAATAAAAAGACCGCTAAAATATAAATTTTTGGTGTATTGCTATGTTTTATAGGAACAGAAGCCGATTGAACAACTGTAAATGCTGGTACTTTTTCTTGAAGTTTTGCTCTTGCTATTTGCAATTGTTGTACGAGTTGCGTGTAAATGTTATACTTCAACTGCATATCGTTTTCTAAATTTTCTTGTTCAGAACGGATAGATTCTAATATAGCCTCTTGGTTTGCATCGCAATACGCTGCATATTTTCTTCTTGCTTTCTCGTAATCAGCTTTTGCACTTGCAGAAAGTCCCTCCATGTATTTTAAATCGTTTCTTGCTTTCGATGTTTTATACTTTGTAATAGATTTTTGCAATTTATTTTTCACAGAGTCAGCCATTGTTGCAGCTACGAGTGGGTCTTGCGCTGTAATTTCAATATTGATAATATTTGTTTTCTTATCAACTGAACATAAAATGTCTTCCTTCATTGATTTGACTATTGAAGACTGTTTCTCTGTCAGTTCAAATGGGTTTACATGAACAGAATCGCCACGAGTAATTTGATTTTTTTGCATGAAATTCTTTTTGATATAATCAGAAAAGACTTTCATTTTTTTGCCCCACCATGTTTCTTCTTGATGGTTGGTAAGATAGTCATAATACGTTGTTTGGGTCTTTTTGTCGAGTGTTGTAACCTTTATGTCAAAAAGATTAACTAAAAAGTCGTTTGAACTCATTAGCTCTGGGTAAATTTCTGGATAAATTGCATCGCCCGTTGGGTTAGCATCATTATAAAGACCAACCATTGATGCTAATGAAGAAACGTTTGAAAGCATACTATTATTAGCCGTTTCAGGGGCTAATAAAATGTTCGCCTTATAAATGCGAGGTATTTGAAAAGCAACCCAAACACCAAAAGTTCCAAACACTAAGGTAACGATTCCAACTACCCACCAGCGTTTCTTTAGAACCAAAAAGAATCCAAATAAATCAAATTCTATGTGTTTTTTCTTTCTTACAGTATATTCTTCTGCTTTCTCTTTTTCTTGTTTATTTTCACAAACAGTTTCGTTTTGAGAATCTTCTATATTATCGTTATTTTCTAATTTGTCATCATTGTTATTATCAGATGATGACAAATTATTTTTATCTTTTTTTGTTGCTTTATCTTTCAACCACTTTAGCATTTGCCAAATATTTTTTTGCATAATCTATTTTATCTTGTAATATTTGTACCGCCTATTTTTCTTATTTCAAGATGTTGGCAAGTGTTGCAAGCACGGCTGCCATACTTGATGTGCTTGAGCCGATGGTCATAAGTTCTGCAAGGCTCATTCTTGCACGAGACTTACTTGGGACAATAATTTCACACCCCGGTCGCACCTTTGCGTTGTGTCCAACTTTTGCAAGTGTACCATTCATATATAATATGTAAGTACGGCTTTTCTTTGCATCAGATGAAAAACCACCAGCTTGGTCTATATAATAAGCAACGTTTTTGCCATCGCGGTAGCTTACAGTATTCGGATACATTACTGCTCCATTTATTTTTACTGTACCATTATATTGTGGAATGATAATGCGATCTCCTTCACGAAGAATTAGGTCAGCGTCGCTTCCAGGAGCGGCTAGAGCTTTATCTAATTCTATACCCACAGGATAAGTTTCAGGTATTTGGAACTTCTTCATTAGCGAATCTTGTGTTTGCTGTGAAGCTTGCAAAATACCTGCTGCATTTGAACTTTTAGCTGCAAGGTCGAGGAAACTCTTATTTTCTTGTTCCATTTGCATTTTGTAAACAGCTTCCATACGCATTTTTTCAATCTTATTTGGTCTGCGTTCCAATCTAGCTCCTTGAATATAAGCTAAATTAGTTGCTCCACCAGCAGCTTTAAATATATCGGTTAAACGCGTATTACGTCCTGTAAGCGAATAGCTTCCTTCAAACAATACTTCTCCCTCAATACTTACATTCTGTTGTTTTGTTGTACCAGGACTTTTACGTACAAATACTTGGTCGAAAGGTGCGAGAATAAATCCAGGCTGACCATCTATAACAAAACCATCTTTCAAACTAAAGGTAAAACTTTGTGCTATAATAGAGTCAGAAGTTGTTGCTTGCGGGTTTACAATTCTTCGTGATACATCTACTCTCAGAACGTCTTCGTTTTGTAGAGGAATGTCTGCAACTTTGCCAAGTAAAATTCCTTCTACATCTACAGAAATTACTTCCAAAGTACGATCAGCCTTCATACGGTGCATAACCGCATGAGGTCCGAAAGCAACCTCTGTTAAACCTTCTGCAGCTTCAACCAAATCGCGTACAGTATTTATTTGTCCACCAACTTCATACATACCAGGTCGGAATACGGCTCCTTTTATTTCTACCATATTTTCATAGCGTGGAATAACTGAATCTACACTTACCGAGTCTTCATCGGCAAGTTTAAAACGGTTCATATCAAACTCGCTTACATTATATATCGAATATTGGCGTCCCGTTTTTCTTCTTACGCGAACAGATTTAGTATAAGCATCTCCAGCAAAACCACCTGCGTAATTAATGAGTGCCCCTAAGTTTTCGTTACGTTTCATTTCGTAATACATAGGGCGTTTTACTTTACCACTGATATTAACAAGAACTTCGTAGGCATCTACAGCAATTACATCGTTATCAGCCAATCGAACATTTCCTGTTAATTTTCCACGTTTTAGGAAGTCGTATATATCCACGGTGCTTATAAGTCGTCCCTGTCTATAAACTTTAATATTACGAAGCGTACCAAGGTCAGTAATACCTCCTGCCATATATAAAGCATTGAAAACAGTGGTAAATGCAGACAGTGTATAAGTTCCGGGTGCTTTTACTTCGCCTACCACATTCACTAAAATGGTGTGTGTTTGTCCAACTGATAGTCTTATTTTCGAGTTACTATAACGTTTTCCCAATTTAGCCCTAATTCTATCATTAGCTTGTTTTACAGTGAGTCCACTTACTTGAATAGGTCCGAATCCTTCTATAGTAACATTTCCATCGGGAGCAACAGTGGTATCATACGATTTTTGTGATGCTCCATAAATATCAATAAATACAGCATCTCCAGGTCCTAATCGATAGTTTGCAGGGAGTGCCATATTCATATTAGGTTCAAATGATAGATTTCTATTGTTGAATATATCACGCCCCCAAACTTTCTTCTTTTTCTTTTTTAGTTGCTTTAAAAGGTTTTTATACATCGTAGCTGTATCTTGTGGCAACCAATCGTCCATTTCATCTCTCATTAAGAGATAATCTTTGTCGTCCTCATCATAAGTGTTTTGGTGGTTAGTCTCAGCATCTAATCTTTTATCTGAATATTTTCTTGCTTCGTTTTCCGAATCTTCATAGTCTTGCATTGTTTTTTCTGCAATCTTCTTCTTGTCAAGTCCGGGACGTGTTTGTCCATTATTCTTTCTACTTCTATCGTTATTTCCATCTTTACTTGATACATTTCCTAACGAAGAATTACCTTTCTTCATCTTCTCGTATGTGTCTCTCACTCTTCTTATTTGAGAGATATCTACACCATTCTGCATCAACTTTGTTACTATTTGTGCTTGTGATGTTCCTTTATTATGTTCTTTCACAATGAATTCCATTACTTGTGAATCGGACATATTCGATTGTGCATAGGTATTTAATGCGCTTAGCATTATGAAGAATAAAAGGACGTATCTTTTCATATCTTATTTAAAATTTATTTCCACTAATGATATTTACGAATGTTTTGATAATTATTTTGAAGTCTAGCCAAAGAGAACGCCTTTCGAAATAACTTATATCCATCTGAAGACGTTTCAGCATTTTTTCCATTGTGTCAGTATATCCATTATATAATGTAGCCTCGGAGGTTAATCCCGGTCGCATATTATAGATAACAGTGTAGAGGTCTGTATGCTCCATAATTTTGTCTATAAAATATTTACGTTCCGGTCTTGGTCCTACTAACGACATATCGCCCACCAATACGTTCCATAATTGTGGTAATTCATCAAGGTGGTGTTCACGAAGGAATTTCTCAAATGGGGTAGAACTTTTGCAACTTGTTTTTGCAATTAGTTGTGGCGTATTTTTTTCAGTCTTCTTACTAATTGTGCGGAATTTGAGAATTACGAAAGGTTTCCCTTTATATCCAATGCGTATTTGACGAAAGAATATAGGACCATTCCCTTGAAACTTCATCAACACAGAAATAATTATGAATAAGGGAGAAAGCAATATTAATCCCAAAGCAGACATAACAAAATCTAAGGTTCTTTTTATACCTCGTTGTATGCTACCCATGGCATCGGTTTGTGTTGCTTTACTCATTGTTATTCGATTCTTATTTCAGTCTTATTCAAAGTTTTCTGAAGACTCATTTCTTAAATGAGTGTATCAGATGTAAATGGCTATAATTTAAGACGCCACTTAATATAAACTCTGTTTTCCAAAATTTGTTGCAAAGATAATGTTTTTTTCTTAAATACTTTTGTTTTTTGTGTATCTTTGCATAAGAAAAGATTCAACATTGCGTAAAATAATCCACATAGATATGGATGCCTTTTTTGCTTCTGTAGAGCAAAGAGATAATCCAAAATTAAAAGGTTTACCTTTGGTAGTATGCCGCGATTTACCTCGTAGTGTCGTAACTACAGCGAGTTATGAGGCTAGAAAATATGGTATACATTCGGCAATGTCATTAGCTCAGGCTAAGAATCGTTGTCCTAATCTCGTTATTGTTGAGCCTCATTTTCAAAAATATAAAGAGGTCTCACAACAAATTCATTACATTTTCCATAAATATACTGATTTGGTTGAACCAATTTCGTTAGATGAGGCTTTCCTCGATGTAACTTATAATAAATATGGTATAGACTTAGCTGTCGATTTAGCTAAAAGAATAAAGGAAGATATATACCGCGAAACTAATTTAACAGCTTCTGCAGGTATCAGTTATAATAAATTATTAGCAAAAATAGCTTCCGATTATCGTAAACCTGATGGTATTTTTTCAATTCACCCCGATAACGCATTAAGTTTCATTGGCGATTTACCTATTGCTAAATTTTGGGGAGTTGGTCCTAAAACTGCGCAAACAATGTATAAAATGGGAATTTATAAAGGCGAACAATTACGTAAAGTCTCACTTATACATTTAACACAAGTTTTTGGTAAAATGGGTTCCATATTTTTTAACTTTGCTCGTGGAAAAGATAATCGTCCTGTTGAAGCTTTTCATGAACGCAAGTCGGTAGGGTGTGAAGAAACTTATTTGGAAAATCTTAATAAAGAATCTCAAGTAGTAATAGCATTATATCATCTTGTTATAGAATTAGTTGTGCGCATAGATAAAGCTAAATTTGAGGGACGTACATTGTCGTTAAAAATAAAGTGGGATACTAAAAATCAAGTGTCAAGAAGTATTACGACAGGTAAGTTGTTGAAAACGAAAAAAGATATTCTTCCATTGGCTAAATATCTTTTACGACAAACTGAATATCGTCATCGTACCATTCGTCTACTTGGTCTTTCTGTAAGTGGCGACGCTTCGCATAAGTGGGAAGAAGGCTTTTTAGATTTCAAAGAATAGTTCTTCTCCTAATTAACTGGAACAACTGCTATTCTTGCGTTGTTTCACACCAGTTTAATACTCTATCATCGTATAATCTCACTGTTATCGTTCTTTTGGTGTTTTAGCTATGGACTTTGTATCCTACATTTTATTTTTATAAATGGTGTATGTCTTAACTTTAATTTATCGTATATAAATAGTGCTTGTTCTGAAGGAGGACCACATAGCCATATTTGTACGATATCTCTTTATCAAGTTTAATGGGAAAATAATTTCGTCTGTTAAACTTAGGATAAAACTTGTGTACAAAACTTGTTGTTCTGCAATAAATCATAATACAGAACAACCGCCATCATTAAGTTTCTAGCTCTTTGATAGCGGTTGTTCTTGTTAATAGATATAAAGTAACTCCTTTTATCTATTGTGTTTGTGAAGAAGTCTACTTTATAAAAGTTTTATTTCATAACTTTCTTTACTTTACCATTGCTCATACGAAGTATATTCACGCCATTTTGCATTTTAGATAGTTTTTTACCGTCGAGCGAATAGATACCTACAATAGTTGTGTCTGTGTTATCTATAGATTTATCTATACCATCGACAGTTTTCTTAGTGAAGTATCCTGTTTCAGGATTAGCCATTTTCACGTCTACTTTATTTTCATCGTAAGCAACAGCACCTTTCAACTTTGAACAATAACTAAACATACTTGTAGATTCTGCACATTTCCAAGCGTAGTCGCAATAAATAGTCTTCATTTCTTCGCAAGCAAAGAACATTGACCCCATATCGGTTACTTTCTCTAACTTAAAGCTTGAAAGATTGAGCGAAGTAAGTGCATCGCACGAAAAGAACATAGTGTTTGTGTTGGTTACATTCTCTGTATTGAAATGAGAAAGATCGAGAGAAGTAATTTTTCTACAACCAGAGAACATACCACGCATATTTGTTACCTTTTCTGTATTGAACTTAGATACATCTATCTTTTCCATTTCGAGGCAATATTTAAACATTGCACCCATATCGGTTACATTCTCTGTATTGAAACCAGAAAGATCGAGTGTTGGAAGTGAAGAACAATAGAAGAACATAAACGACATATTTTTTACATTCTTTGTATCAAAGCTCGATATCTTTAACGATTTCAGTGCTTTGCAATATGCAAACATACTATACATATCGGTTACATTTTCTGTATCGAAATGAGAAAGATCGAGAGAAGGTAATGCTTCACAATTGAAGAACATTCCATACATATCGGTAACTTTGGCAGTATTAAAGTTAGATATATTGAGCGAAGTTAAAGCGGAACAACCAGAAAACATACCTTTCATAGTAGTTACTTCTGGAGTATTGAAACTTGAAAGGTCGAGCGAGGTAAGTGCTTTGCTATTTGCAAACATACCATACATACTAGTAACTTTTTCTGTGTTAAAGTTAGGAACTTTTAGTTCTGCAAGTACAGTACAAGCAGAGAACATAGAAGTCATATCTGTTACGTTTATTGTGTTAAAATTCGAAAGGTCTAAAGCTGTTAGTTCTGAACAGTTTGCAAACATACCATTCATATCAGTAACATTTGCTGTATTGAAGCCTGATAAATTAAGATTAGTAAGAGCTGTACAACTAGCAAACATTCCGTTCATTGTTGTTACATTTTCCGTATTGAATTTAGATACATCTAAAGAAGTAAGTCCGCTACAACCAGAGAACATTCCTTTCATATTAGTAACTTTCGCTGTGTTGAATCCTGAAAGATTAAGTGATGTAATACCTTTACAATAAAAGAACATAACACCCATATCTGTTACATTCTCTGTATTAAACTTAGAAAGATCGAGCGAAGTTAATCCAGTACAGCAAAAGAACATAGCTCGCATATCTTTAACTTTTGCAGTATTAAAATTAGAAAGATTGAGTGAAGTTAATCCGGCACAGAAATTAAACATAGAGTTCATATCTGTAACATTCTTTGTATCGAATGTAGAGAGATTAAGTGAAGTTAGCGAAGCACATTCTGAGAACATAGAATTCATATCGGTAACTTTCTCTGTGTTAAAGTGTGAAAGATCAACAGAAGGTAAAGCATCGCAATGATAAAACATGTGCGACATATTGGTTACATCAGTTGTGTTTAAGTTTTCAATTCCTTTCAACTCTTTTAATACTGTGTACTGAGCAAACCAATAATCGGTGCTTATAGGACGAAAATCTTTAAACGATTCATCGAAAACAACCTTTGTAGTTGTTTTCTCTCCATCTTGTGAATTACCAGACCAAGCAGGTATTTCGAGCCCACTTTCTGTTTTTTGCTTTTCGTTAATGCTATAAACAATTCCTTTTCTACTACTTTTCTGATTGTCGTAATAGAAAGTCATAACCTTTTCGTTTAGGTTTTTCTCTACGTAAGCTTCTTTACTTTGTGCGTACAACTGTTGCGGTAAAGCAAAAAGTGCAGTAGACAGTAAACTAAAAACTGCACAAGTAGTTTTTAATAGTTTGTTTTTCATTGATTTTCAATATCTCTCCTTAACTCTCTATTAGAGAGAACGTCTTACAGAGACTGGGACGTTAGGGTTATTAATATTACTTTTTTCTTAAATATCTACGATATAAAAACGTAAAGCCTTATCCTCAACCCTAATAATAGAGTTTTGGATAGAAACTTTTAAATTACATAAAGGATAACTTAAAAAACAAATTATTCACATCTATACTCTCATTCATTATAATGAATGAAACATAGTGTAACTTTTTCGCTCTTCTCTTCATTATTCTTATATATGGTTTAGGACGATAGTTTATTATACGATTGCAAATATAAGGTTTTCCTCTTAAATTTACAAAGAAATAATAAGAAAAGGTTTAAGTTTCATCTAATGAAAAAACAGACGATGTCTATATTTATAACGACATCGTCTGTTTTCTTATACATTATTATATTATAATTGTATTATAGATATCTCGGAAAAATAACCATTAATAAGACTTATTTATGTTATAGAGAAATAAAAATGATTATAGTTTTATTTTCTTTTTCTTGCCTACACTTTCGTTACTCATTCTGTCGAGTGCTGTAACTACGTAAGTATATTTTGTATCTCCTCCATTATAATTCAACCGAAGTGCAGTTTGATATGTAATAGCTACAATCTTCATTGGATTATCTAAATCTATTTCTTCGTCAGGCCCAAATTTATAAACAACATATTTATAAGCTTCGTTTTCCCAACCTTTTCCTTTTGGAGCTTTCCAATGTAATAAACACCCATCGTCTGACCAACTTACTTTTAATGCTCGTGGTTTTTTGGGAGCTTTATTATCTATAAATGGCATTAAAGGTTGCAAAGCAGGATAACGCCAATAATTGCTTTGTAATAGTTTGGCATAATTACCAGGATTATTTACTACAGCAGCCGCATACCATAAAACTGTTCCTTGAACATTTGAAGATTGTTCGTGTAATTTATGTTTTGCAGGTAATTGATGAGAATTTGGATTCTGTGGATCGGCAGCTTTTACTGTACGTAAAACATCTTCGCCTATATATAAAGGACGATTTGATGCATAACGATTCCACCATGTAATAAGTTCTTTATAATCGGCAGCTTTATTTCCTATTTCCCAATAAATTTGTGGTACACAATAGTCTATCCAGCCATTATTTACCCATTTTAAAACATCAGCATAAAGGTCGTCATAGTTTTGTAGTCCGTTTGTTTTGCTTCCAATATTGGGTGCACTTTTTTCATTTCTATATATTCCAAATGGCGATACTCCAAATTTTACCCATGGTTTAACTTTATGAATAGTTTCTCCAAGTTGTTTTATAAATATATCAACATTGTCGCGACGCCAATCTTGAATACGACCAAATCCTCCTCCATATAAACTAAATTCTTTTAAATCTGGAATGCGTTGTCCTGCTGCTGGATAAGGGTAGAAATAATCGTCAATGTGCAAACCATCTACATCATAACGTTGTAATATGTCTGTTACTATATTGCAGATATAATCTCGATTTTCGGGAATACCAGGATTAAGAATTTTTAGACCATCATAATCGAAAACTCGTTCTGGGTGTTGTATTGCTATATGATTAGAAGCAAGTTGTGTAGTTCCTTTTGTTTTTGCCCGAAAAGGATTTATCCATGCATGAAGTTCCATTCCACGTTTATGGCATTGTTCTATCATCCA
>QWCF01000484.1_pt1 | contig 14968 bp, 13 predicted proteins | sample 1972521 | NCBI WGS metagenome assembly QWCF01 (sample SAMN09866715, study PRJNA288562) | Human oral metagenome isolate term4_saliva, whole genome shotgun sequencing...
CATTCAAGACTGTTTTCATCATACTCATACACTGTGGTTACATATTGTTAAGATGAGGCAAAAATACAAAAAAGAAAGAAAACAAATCCGAAAATGCACGGATTTAACACTTCCTGTGGTAAAATATTACCGAGGATATTGTAATATTCAGTTTTTATCTTAACTTTGCAATGGGATTAAGTGTTCTTTGAAGCAATGCAGAATAAAGAGAGGGAAAGAAACTCGCTCGTTTCCATCTCGTACCCCTTTTATTCTTTATTCTTTCTTATTTTATTGACTATCTGAAAGATACAGCTTTCTTGAATCTTATGATGGTCTTTTTTGTATGATAGGCGCGTCATGACCATTGGATTGAGCAGACAATGGGACATAGAGCTGATACATTCTTCCCCATTTACCACGAGTAAACATTAAAGATTCGAACTGTGAATATAACATGTAAATGCGGACTTAGACTAAACATAACGCTATGAATCAACGTCCATCTATGATATAACAAGTCATTAGAAGATTTTATATCAACAACACAATGCTAATATAAAAAGATTTTCTAAATTTGCACATGCTTGCTGAACCCAACCAATAAACGTTTATGTGGTACTATCAAAACGAGCTTAACACTACTTATCCACCATTTAAATTAGGCATGATGAGGAGGATTAAAAAAGAAAACGTCGCATCCTTTATCCCTTTATCGCCCACCGCTCAAAAAAAAGAATATGAAACAAATAGCGTTGATAGCAATATTAATGGTTTACACTGTCACATTCTCACAGTGTAAATCAGAGCCTACAAAACCTGTTTCTCAGATGTCTAACAAAAAGGTCAGTGAGAATAGCGAACAAGAGGGAATAACAAAGGATTCTTTAAGATATTGGGGTATTGACAAGAGGGAACTTTTAAAGCACCTAAAACTTCAAGAACTTGCTTGGTATGGTGGTGACTTTCGAGATGATCAATCCAAGCCGAGATATGAGCCGACACGGGAGGATTTCCTCTTGACAATACCATTGGTAGAACATTATCTATATACACATGGATTTAAGAGACCTTCAAAAGCGTTATTCACAAAAAGGGTAAAAGAGGTTTTTGGAAAGAGTCTAAAGGCTGGAGTGTTGCTTACAAGCCTTAAAGATGATATTAGTTATGACTTTGCTAATCCATTCTATGCCGTGAGTGAGAAGGGGTTTATTACTTACAATTGGCCACTCCGTGATTTAATTACTATCAAAAACAATAATGTTAGACTAAAGAATGGAGTCCTACGACAAATCCTATTACTAAACAAGTTCTTGATTTATAATGATACGGGTGCATTGAAACAATTAGAGCGGTATCAATATCAGGGGAAGACAGACGATATTGGCGATTACTACAACAGCTCCCGAATGTTAGAGGATTTATTAAAAGAATACTCTTATTTTGGTAGTCCTGAATTGAATCAATGGTTCTTTAATATGGAAAAGGAGACTCCTTTTGCTTTCCTTTGCTATATCTTTGACAAAGGGAAAGGGAACAACCTAATCGTTCACCCAGAACTGATAGAGACTATTGAGAGGAATACAACAGGCAAGAACAGTTCTTTCTACAGTGATAAGTTCCTAATATATGTGTATCAAGTGTTACAAGACGAAGATGGAATGAACGCCGCACAATTTAATATAGACCAAAAAGCACGAATATTCTGTTATCTGGCAAATTCAGAATATAAGATGCGCAACAAATATGCTGATTATATTCCATCAACCAATTGGGGCCGAACATCTATGACGTATGTAATAATGACCAACTGTAAGAAAGTCTACCAGTATGCACGTGCACACATGTTCTTTGGTATCAGCAGTCCTAAAATGATGGATGAAATAGAACGGGAAGGATTAGACCTAAATCCTCCTATAGACGACAAGTAGAACAACAATGATGCATAATTCATCTTATCACATAGGAATCAACACAAGGATATAAGACAGAACAGATGAACATGGTCATTATAGGAGCATTGAGACAAGACAAGATTAACTATATTCGCACACGTTACTTGTGTCTGTTGAAAAGGATTCCATTTGATTGAGCACAACCCCATTCGATATTGTTTTTATACTTTTGCAGTAGGTTATTCAAAGAAAAAGAGAGATGAGAAGAGTATTAGATTTAGCCCTTTTATTAGTACTGACAACTATGCTTGTTCAGTGTACTGAAAAGACAAAGCGCATGAACATTGTTTCTATGCAGACACATAAGGCATCACATGTTCATTATGACAGCATAATCAGTATGGAAAAGTTAAAAGAGATGGGCATTGACAAAGGTACCTTGCTAAAACATATAGCATTACAAGAGAATGCATGGAATGGAGGTGACTTCCGTGATGACCAGTCCACGCCCCAATATATGCCTACTGAGACAGACTTCCAACTGACCATCCCCTTGGTAGAATACTATCTTACTACTCATAGCTACAAGCAACCTTCTTCAAAGCTATTCCAAGAAAGGGTCAAATATGTCTTTGGGACTCGATTGAAAATGGATAAGACAAAAGGCTATGAGGGAATTGGAAGCGATGGTGACTTCAGCTTTGCCCTACCCTATTATGCGATTTATAAAGACCGCTTCATCACTTACAACTGGTTACTACGCGACCTTTTATCCATAGAGGGAGATAAGATAAAACTAAAATCACAGGTCTTTCAGCAAATTAAAGCACTAAATGACCTCATCTTCTATAATGATATGAAGGCTTTTAAGCTATTAGAAAACTTACAGACGCAAGGGGATGATGACGGCCTTGGAACGCCTTATGATGGAGTAGACATCTTAGATGACTTATTCTCTTCATACCGTTATTATCAAAGTCCAAAACTTAACCAATGGTATTTTCTCAGGCATGTAGATGAGCCATTTGACTTTGTAAATAGAATCTTTGATAAAGCTCCCAACAACAATATAATAGCACATACATTATTGATAGAGACCATTGAGAATAATACTACAGGCAAAAAGCATGACTATTATGATGACCATTTTGCCAATTACATATATGATCTTATGCGAGATGAAAATGATATGAATAGTAAACACTTTACCCTTCAACAGAAGGCACAAATCTTTTGTTATTTCGCAAACTCTGAACATAAGATGCGTGAGAAGTATCGACAGTATATCACATCAAACCTATGGGACCCCATGCCATGGACTTGTCTGATAATGTTCCGCTGTAAAGAGGTTTATCAATATGCACGTACACATAAATACTTTGGTATCAGTAGTCCTAAAATAATGGAAGAGATGGAAAAAGAAGGGTTTTCAGACGAATCAGACGGACCAGACCCAGAGTAAATAACGAGAATTTTATATGTATTCTGTTTTACTCCTTAACAATAAATCAAATTCTTTTATAACATATAGACAGCTACTAAGAATCCGCAAATATCCAAACATGATTAATTATGAACAAGGTCGCCAATATTAATTTAGACTCATCAGCTACAGGAATAGGTAGGATAGGAGGGAATATACCCATTTATTTTCTTGATAAAAAAGAAGACATAGAAGGCTTTAAATATTACATGACTATTCAAAAGCCTGACAATCCTAATGAATATATATCTATCTTAATACCCGACAGCTATGATGCAATGATAGCTAATAATATTTATCCCAACTGCTCATTAAAGGTGTTTACTCATTCATTTTCAGATGAAAGTGATAAACGTTCTTACACGTTGGAAGGACTCCACAAATCATCTCTAATGGGGTATAAAGAGGTAGAGAATGAGACTTTTGATTTCGTTACACAAGCTCCAAATCCTAAGTTAATTCAAGACGAGGATTACTATTTTAAGAGATTAGAAGAAGATGGGTTCACCTTCTATTTACAAATAGATGAAGACTACTATCCCGAGGATTTACTTTCTGGAAATTATATCTTGGGGTATGGTGCAATATATTTGTACAAGCATAACAAAACTGGTAAAATAATAGTAGGCTTTTGGCAGTATTCATAATTCACGTTCTTAGTATGCTGAAACCATCATTTCTTCTAATGACAAGAGTAAATGATAGTAATATATCCTAAATGAATAAAGAGGGTTATAGACTATGATTACAGCAATAACTGGGAATGGAATATAGCCTATACCAGCGATGGACTGAAGATAGGAAGAATTCCGTTCATAGCATAATATTACGGACAAGTACCTGAGAAAAGTCTCTTGAGATAACAGAAATATTCTTAACAGAACGAGAAAAGAACACTAAATTATATTTAGAATGTATTATAAGTTAGGTATAAACCCAAGCAGTAGGAAATGGTCAACGTATGAGAACCTTTCATCTTCACTTTGGATAGACGGTATAGAGATGTCAAGTACGGGGCTATTCAACTATCCGGACTTATTAAAAGGTGGAAAGCACATTGAGTGTATGGCTCTCCGAGAGGGCCAGAAAGCTCCTATAAATTCAATTGGAGCAGATTTCATATTGTTTGACCACTCGATAATAGATATCATGTCGCTTAATGTTGATAATAATATGATAGCTGTTGAGAGTAAGAACTCGGATAGTAAATACCTATTATTGAATAACTTTCAATCAATAGATTGTGTTGATTGGGATTTGTCAGAGATTGATCCTTGGCCTAAGAATATAGACCCTGCAAAGTGGAAAAATAAGCGAGCTCGTTTCTTCATCAAACCTGTCTTAAAAAAAGACCATATCCCACCTCACACAAAAATATTCCGATTACAAGAGTGGGATGGTGCCTTTAATATCGTGATTTCAGACGATTACAAAGACCAAATAATGCGACTAAACATCGATCATACATTCTTAACGTTTGAAGCTTTGACTGTAATATAAGGATGACAGTTCTCAAACTCAAGATTGAAACGTACTCTCTCTGTATGGTATCGCTTAATAAACTCTATCCCAAAACCATAGGTTTGATGATTATTAGCCTTCTGAACTGGAAATATCATTGGCCTATGCCATAAAACATCCTCCTGATTACTCGAGTGATTTGCCAAATACTCCTTATAGTCTTAAAGTGTATTACGTAGCAAGCTTTTAGTATTCTCTGTAAAAAAATGAAATAATCTACTTCACTTATCAGTATCTTCATGACGGTATCTCGGCGTTTTTGCCACAAGTTAGAAGAACTAACAAGAACGTGAAAAATTATTACATTACATTGAACTAAACACCCACTAAACAAGAACACATCACCCTCGCATGCGGAACTTGCAACTTTCAATAAGTCAAGCCATTACAAACAATGCTAAAAAAGACGCCTTTCTTTCCCCAAGAAAGGCGTCTTCAATAGGCAAGAAGGGCATGTTCTTGAAAGCAGAAGGGCCTCTTCTTCCACCAAGCTCAGCCTTTCTTCGAATGTAAAGGGGAGTAGATTAAGAAATATCCTTACAATCCCTATTTGCACATTTGACGTTCCTCCACCTCCTATCGACAGTCTTACAAAGACTATCTCACATTCTGTTCCTCTCTCGTTTCCGATGGGTTGCGAGGGTGAGGACAGCCTTCTACGCTAAAAAGTCTTAAAGAATATACGATAACGACCGTTATTTCTATAGGAATGAATACCTTTGACAGTGCCTACATACATTTAGTAGCACCTAAACGGCGGAGCTTTCAAAACCATAAGACAATGAATGACTTTATCAGATCAAGGATTCCTTCGATAGCCTCTAACCTTGGAACGGTGTTTGCACTTACCGTAGCAACACCACTGGTTGTCAGTCTTATTGCAAAGTTTACCCTCGGCGGCAATAAAGCTGCTACACCTTATGCAGATACATACATTCAGAATTCGGATACGATAGTGGTCCCTATACCCTTTGTCACAGCGATAACACCAATACACAAAACATTCACTTCACGTGCTTGGTTTGCAGGAACGGCACACACCGAGGTCTCTACTTATTCACAGATATGCTTCTACTCTCCTAAATACAAGAGGTATCTGGCTGTTATTTCATTTGTTGGAGGATATAACGTAATACAAAGTGAGACGGATGATAAATTCTGGTATGACGTAGAGAAAGAAAGATTAAGTATAATTTACGACTCCAAAATGATTTCTGCTTACGTCAATCGAACACAGTGGCATGACCCATCTTATGGAACAAAAGACAACCCTTTGCCTATTTTCTTTATAAAGAGCTTAACCGGTTTAGAGTTTTGTGCAAGTGAAACAGACCTACTTACGATTAAACCTTCGGTCAATAAGCGTTTTGTAGAGCTCTACCTTGCCCACGGACTGAAGCCTAAGGAGTTTGAGAGGCTTTATGGCAAGGACATGGAGCGGCTGGGTTTGAATGAGTAAAGGAGTGGACATGGAGCCTGAGAAGATTTCTTAAATTGGATAGACACGATAGAATAAATATCATTTGAACCATTTGAGAAATTGACAGTTGCGTTTAAGTGATAGCTTTTTTGCATCATGTCTTTCTTTGAAGAAGGCCATGCTACCCATGAATGAGCTTAGAATCCTAACGTTGCAAGGCACAAGTAGCAGAAAGAGGGCTCATAGGCTATATGAATGTAAACAATTTCATAGATAGAGTAGAGCCATTTTAATGAAGGTGAATACTTTGATTAGAAACATTAGGATCGTACTTGCCTTTTGCATCTATAGATCTCCAAGATTTGCAGAAAGGTTGGCCCAAAAGACATGTGGACCATTTGGAACATCATTTATAAGGTAAGAAAAAGTCTCTATCGTTCCTATTGTTCATTAGTGTCTAAGATGTTAGGAAACCAAATAAAGTATAAGAAAAAGGGGTATTAAAACTAATAACTGATCGAGACAACAAGCCATAAGCCCATCTAACAGCCCTTAGAAATCACAATTTTTAGGTATTGTGTCATCGAGACAAAAAGGTTATCTTTGCTGCGTATTAGATTATGTTTTAGAAAAGATAGTCTAAATAGTATTTTTAAAGGGTAACCCAAATCCATTTCATGATAAAAAATTTCAAACGAGGCATTGCTTTATTAGCAATCACCTCTACTGTTAGTTTGAATGCGCAGACTATGTACAAGGCGCGTGTTATTAATAAAGACACAGGAGAACCAATTATTGGTGCTGTCATAAGAGGCCAGAAAGGCATAGAAGCCGTCACAGACGAAGATGGTTTCTTCTCTCTGAATACAAACGACGACCAGACCCTCCACATCAGTTATATAGGTTTTAAGGAACAAGACATTAAGGCACAAACCTTAAAAGGTCAGCCAACCATCGGTCTTATCCCTGGTATAGACCTTCAGGAGGTACAGGTCACTGCCAGTATTTCCAGTGCTCGCAGTCAGAAAGCACTGGGAAGTAAGGTTGACCATATAGATATGTCTAACCTTAGCAAGAACGCCCATACCAACTCTCTCAGCGACATGCTTGATGGTAAGGTGGGTGGTGTCCAGATGTATCAGAGCAACGGTAAGGTGGGAATGCCTATCCGTTTCAATATGCGTAGTGGTGCAACAATGAGCATGGAGCGTGACCCTATTATCTATGTAGATGGTGTCAAATACAACAGTTCGCACATCTCAGACATCAATAGCTCGCAAGATGCGCTCAGTGCACTCAACGACTTAACCATTGACGACATAGCCTCTATCGACGTTATCAAAGGTCCTTCTGCTGCTGCCAGCTATGGTGCAGAAGCCGCTAACGGTGTTATTGTCATCACAACGAAACGTGGCAAGACGTCTAATGCGGAGAACAGAAAGGCCGATATACAGGTGAAGATGTCGTTAGGCGCGGCCACCCTTGCAAAGAAATACGACCAGTTTGTTAACAACGACCCCATCAACAATTTCTTTCAGACAGGTTGACAGAAGACGATTTACACGTCAGTGTCAAAGGCCTTTAAGGGTAATCAAAACCTTTTCTTCTCATACAATATGAACGATGTAGCGGGTATTGTACCAGGCAACAAAGACAAGCGTCATAGTGCAAAGATGGCCTATGACCTTCGTTCTGGTCGTTTCTCTCTTGGTGCTACAGCCTCTTACATACACGGAAACATCAGTTTGCCGCAGACAGCAATGGGCCGATATGATGCCATTTGGAATCTTATGATTAATCAGACTCCATGGCCATACGTGGATGAAAGCACGTGGAGAGCACAGAGCTGGACCTACGGAAACGACCGTTTCATCGGTAACCTACGTCTGAGTTATATGTTACCAGCCGACGTAAAGATAGAGACTATCATCGGAGCAGACATCAATCATACAGAAGGTATCTATCGTCTGCCATTCGGCTATAAGTTAGGTAATAACGCAGAGGGAGCAAAGAATATTAGCAACCGACGCAACTCTAACTTTAACTGGGACATAAAAGCCACTCGTAAATTCCACCTTGCAGACAGATGGGACCTCACGGCAACACTCCTTTCACAGATTGCACGTCAGTATGAAACACTGAACAGTATATCGGCTTCACGCTTTAGAAGTGATATTGATAACCTATCAGCTGCTACCGAACGGACGGTGACAGAATCGACCTTTGAGCAACGAACATGGGGTCTTTACGGCGAAGCCTTCTTGAATTATGACAACCGACTGTTTATTAATGCAGGCCTAAGACGTGACGCATCCAACCTCATTGGTAGGAATGTGGCAAGTATCTTCTATCCTTCTTTAAGTGCGTCATACAACCTCAAGAACCAAAAGTTCCGCATTGCCTACGGTGAGAGTGGTCGACTCCCCTACCCTACAGATGCCCGCACATCCTACGTGATGAGTGGGACCAGCGCCTACGGTCCTATTGTCAAGCCACAATACAAAGGAAACCCAGACATTAAACCAGAGCGCATGAGGGAGATTGAACTGGGAACAGACTGGACTATTCGTAACAACCATACGCTAAGTCTGACACTCTATGCACAGTACACATCGGATGCCATTATCTATGATGAGCTCCTTTCGAGTGATGGATGGATTGGAAATATCCCTCGCAACGTTGGACGTGTAAAGGGTCATGGACTTGAGTTAAGCTACAATGGAAATCTGTGGAGGCAGGCCAATCGTCATTCTCTCGATGTATATGCAAACCTTAACTATCAGATGAATAAGGTGACTGACACCGGTGGAAGGGATATCGACAACTATCCTAATGTAGTGAAAGAGGGTCAACCAGTTTATGCATTCTATTATCATACAGTAGAGAAGCCAGCCTTCAATGCTGATGGTACATATAATGCAAATATAGGAGCAATAGAAAGCAAGGATTATCAGTATCTTGGTAAACCCTTCCCATCGGTCAATGGTTCGTTTGGTTTCGATTTGAAACTATTTAAGAACATCACTTTCGGAACAAAATGGAACTATGCATTAGGGGCATCAGTCTATAACCAAAGTTTCTATAACGTAGCTGGATTGGGCGATAACCTCAAGAAACGTAACGATCAACTGCAAGCATTGGCTAACACCGCAGTAGGGACAGCAGAATACAATCAGATAGCTGAGGAGTTAGCTCATAGTGCACGCTATAGAGCAAACTACATAGAGAAAGCCGACTTCCTGCGTCTGTCGACCCTTTACTTAGGTTATGACCTTTCGTCACTCTCACGTAAGCTAACAAAGAATGTCGTTAATGGTATGCGTTTCTCCTTTGCTATACAGAACGTGTTTGTCCTTACCAACTACTCAGGTGCTGACCCTCAGGTAGAAGGCAATGGTGGAACACGCAAACAAAGAGGTATCGGAAGCTTGTCACGTGACATCACCAACACGCCTCACCCACGTACTTACACAGCAACGCTAAGTTTCACATTATAAAAAAGAACACATGACAATGAAGAAGTCTATATATACCCTCCTCGCCCTCGCACTACTGCTCACAAGCTGCGACTCGTGGGTAGAGAATGCAGGGACGCCAAGTAATACACTTACAAAAGAACAATTGAATAAGTCTGCGATGATTGCTATCGTCCAAACAAATACTATCAGTGATGGTCCGTTGACTGCTTATGTGAAGACACTACAGGGTGATGCAGCTTCAGCAGCCTTCCTCGCATTAGGTACGACAGTCGACGAACTGACCGAAGGGACAATTCCTAATGCTCTCCTTTACCGCCAGATAGCAACAGACAACCTCACTCCTACATCGGGAACACAAAGTGACTTATGGAATAAAATACACAACTACTATGCTCGAAGTGTCGAACTGTCAGAGATTGCAGGTCAGATAACAGGAGCTAACGCTGAACAGACTGAGATTATAAAGGCATACGGCAAATACGTGGGACACCTCCATGCTGGCTATGCACTTCAACTGCTTGCGGAGTCGTTCTCAACTACTCCTGCTGCAGAAGGTGGTTCTGTCATCCTTAACAAGACTGTGGTATCACACGAAACGATGCTAAATCAAGCTAAAGAACAGTATGAAGCAGCAATGAAAGAGGTTCAGTCTGACGCACTGAAGAACTATAGGGGGTTTGACAATGAGGCTGCCAGTAGACAGATAAAAACCTATGAACTGAAACTCGCTATGCACCTTGGACAGTATGCTGAAGCAAAGTCCTTGATAGGAGATGCACTGAAAGATGGTGAGAGCGTAGAGGTTATCTATAACAATGATGGGACTGATAACCCTCTTTACAGTGCGATTGGTCCTAATAGTCGTGACGTACAGGTAAGTCCGTCATTAGAGGCTGCAAGAACAACAGATGCTGAGAAGAAAGCTCTTCCACTGGCCCATGCAAGTGTCGACAAGAAGAACCCTAATCGTTATAACATTTATGCTTCGGCTTTAACAAGAAAGGGTACATTGACAATATCAGACGAGAATGATATCCATCTCGTCAAAGCAGAACTCATTGTAAGGGGTGTTATGACAGGTGATGCACTGACAGAAGTAAACAAAGTCATTGGGAAGTATGATACTGCAAGTCAGCTGTCGACGGTCCCTACCCTCCCTCAGATAGCCGCTCTGCGTCGTATCTTCCTTGCTTTTCGTGATGAACGAACTGCAGATATCCGCCGTGGTTTGGAACAAGGAACAGCTGCAACAACTTGGTCAAACCGTAAGATTAAGTGGCTGCCAATGCCTGAGAAAGAATTACAAAGCCAAGGGCTATAAAGCATATCATATAACTATATTATCTGTAACGGACGCACAATCTCTGCGTCCGTTATTATTTTCTTATCTTTCAAACAGGTGTAAAGCTGAATAAGAATAGGTGTTTGACGAGTCTTAAAGAAAGTATTTGTAGGCCCTCAAAAAGATATCTTCTTGAAATCTAACGGTCATTAAGTCATAATCAACTCAGTACCTATATTATCTAAGCCATGCTTTCTACGTCGCTATAAGCTAACTATTAATTCTATGGGAGGAATAACTTTTGAAAGACATCTATTGACTTTATTCCTCTCTTTTTGTATCTTTGCTTTCAAAAGAAAACAATTTGTATGAAAACAAACCTACCTGAGAGTGCTCAAGATAATAATGAGGACAAAAACATACTACGAAAGAACCAACAATGGAAGACATTGCGTTTCTATCAAAAGACTGATACTCTATATCAGTTAACTTTCTCCTTCTGTAAACGATTTCTTCCTCTCTATGGAGACCGCACAGTTGACCAGATGGTACAAGCGGCTCGGTCGGGAAAGCAGAATATCATCGAAGGAACAGAAGATGGTGTGACGTCTACTGAAATGGAGCTGAAGCTTATTAATGTAGCACGTAGCAGTCTACAAGAACTAAGAGCTGATTACGAAGATTACATCAAATCGCGACATCTTCAATTGTGGGGAAAGAATCATCCTCGCTATATCCCTCTCCTCAATTTCTGCAGGGTGAATAATGATTATGCTGCCTATAAACCATTCATCTATCGGTGGACAGCAGAAGAGTTCTGTAATACTACTATAACCCTCTTACATATTACTGACCGAATGATGTGTCGCTATCTTGAACATCTTCAGAAAGCTTTCATTGAACAAGGAGGGATTAAAGAGCGAATGTATGCTGCCCGAACTGGCTATCGAAGGCAGCAAGACGAACTTATAAAAAGACTACAGGAAGAAAACAATGAACTGAAAGCTGAAAATGAGAGGCTAAGAAATGAGTTATTAATAATGAAGAATAAATGACAAGAGTATTTCTTTAGAGAAACAAGCAGGACTGCCAGAATTGGCAGACTCATCAGTAAAAGCAGATAACCAATAAGCTGATTGCTTAGCATGGCTAGAAATGCTAGCACGGCTAGGAATACTAGCATGCCTAGAAATACTAGCATGCCTAGAAATGCTAGTACGGCTAGGAATGCTAGCTTGCTAGAGACGCTAGCTTGCCTAGAGACGCTAATATAACCAGAAGGACCCTCACCGCTCTCCTATCCCACACCATCCTACCATATAAACAACAAAGCCACCCAATACCTTGGGTGGCTTCATCATTTATTCCTTAAAGAGAGCTGTTTATGCATCAACCTTACCAGGACCGAATGGAGCAATCGTACGTGGTTCCTGCTCTGGCTCATGGCGATCAATCTTTCCAAACTCTTTCTCATAGCGAACAACATTGTCCTGCAAAGCTGCAAGAAGACGCAATGCATGTTCTGGAGCTATGATAACACGACTTGTAACAGTTGCCTTTGGTACACCTGGAAGAAGTGTAGCAAAATCAAGTACAAACTCTGAACTTGAATGAGAAATTATCTGGAAGTTTGTATAAACACCTTTAGCGATTTCTGGTGAGAGATCAATCTGTAACTGCTGACCCTCTTGATTCTGATTGTTATTGTCCATTTTAATTAAAAGATTTAGATAATACTTTATTACTAATGCAAAGATAATACATTATTATCATTTGCCCAAATGTAATAACAAAACTTTTTACCTCATATATACATGGCAATAGAGAGAACACAAATAAGGAGTTACTACTAATCACATAATGATAAAACTACACATTACGCTTTTGCTTATGTGCATTAGACAAAATTAGACTATATATTAGAACTAAAAAAAGGGATCTGCAGAATAGACTGCAAATCCCTTTTAATCTTATGTATGAAAGGCTAAGGATTACTCCTGCGTAGCCTCTGCTTCTTGCTTAGAGAAATCAAGAACATTCTTCTTGTTTGCCTCCATGCGCTCATGCTCCTCCTGAGAACCAACGATAATCTTCTGCCACTGACGAAGACCAGTACCAGCAGGGATAAGGTGACCGCAGATAACGTTCTCCTTCATACCCTCAAGATTATCACTCTTACCACGGAGAGCAGCTTCATTAAGAACCTTTGTTGTCTCCTGGAAGGAAGCAGCACTCATGAAGCTCTTCGTTCCAAGAGCAGCACGTGTGATACCCTGGAGTATCTGGGTAGCAGTAGCCTGAACAGCATCACGCACCTGAACGAGCTTGAGGTCACGGCGCTTAAGACTTGAGTTCTCATCACGCAACTTACGTACTGAGAGGATCTGACCCTTATAGCAGTTCTCAGAATCACCTGGATCGGTAACAACCTTCTTACCCCAGATACGGTCATTCTCTTCTGCAAAGTCGAGCTTGTCAATAAGCTCCTGCTCAAGGAATGTAGTATCTCCTGGGTCATCGATACGTACCTTACGCATCATCTGTCGAACGATAATCTCAAAGTGCTTGTCATTGATCTTCACACCCTGAAGACGATAGACATCCTGAACCTCATTAACGATGTACTCCTGAACGGCGGTAGGACCCATGATAGACAAGATATCAGCTGGAGTGATAATACCATCAGACAATGGTGTACCAGCACGAACAGCATCATGTTCCTGTACAAGAATCTGCTTAGACAAGCTTACAAGATACTTACGTTGCTCACCTGTCTTAGAAGTAACGATAATCTCACGGTTACCACGTTTCACCTTGCCCATAGTAATCTCACCATCAATCTCAGATACAACAGCCGGATTAGATGGGTTACGAGCCTCAAAGAGCTCAGTTACACGTGGAAGACCACCAGTGATATCACCAGCACCACCAACAGAACGTGGAATCTTAACGAGTGTCATACCCGTCTTAATCTCAGCACCATCGAGAAGTATCTGCTCCAAGTGACCACCTACAGGAAGGTTGTATGTTCCGAGGATATCAGATGCAGCATACTGTCCATCAGCACCCTTCTTAGCACCAACCTTAACAATGTCAACTGTAGGAAGTTTTGTCTTATCACGTGAATCTATAATGATACGCTCAGTAAGACCTGTTGCATCATCAGTCTCTGCCTTATAGGTAACACCTTCTATCACGTCGTGTAGACGGAGAATACCAGCATACTCACTTACGATGACGGCATTGAATGGGTCCCACTTACAAATCAAATCACCCTTCTTAACAGTATCACCAGACTTGAAGTACAGAGAACTACCATAAGGAACATTATCTGTAAGCATGACAATACCTGTAGTTGGATCAACGAAGCGAATTTCAGCCAAACGGCTTACAACCATTTGACACTCCTTGTCTTCATCGTCAACGAATGGTACGACACGAAGTTCGTCGAACTCAATCTTAGCATCATTCTTAGCTGTGATAGTTGCATTTGCTGCAGCATTACCAGCCACACCACCAGCGTGGAACGTACGAAGCGTAAGCTGTGTACCTGGCTCACCAATAGCCTGTGCAGCGATGACACCAACAGCCTCACCCATCTGTACCATACGGGCTGTAGCAAGGTTACGTCCGTAACATTTCTTACAAACACCCTTCTTACTCTCACAAGTGAGTACAGAACGAATCTCAACCATCTCGATTGGAGACTCCTCAATAGCCTTGGCCTTTGATTCTGTGATTTCTTCACCAGCAGCAACCAAAATCTCACCTGTAGTAGGGTTGATAACATCATGAACAGACACACGACCTAAGATACGCTCATAGAGGCTTGCAATTGTCTCATCACCATTCTTCAAGGCACGACACTCAAGACCACGGAGTGAACCACAATCCTCCTCATTGATGATA
>QWCF01000486.1_pt1 | contig 14888 bp, 20 predicted proteins | sample 1972521 | NCBI WGS metagenome assembly QWCF01 (sample SAMN09866715, study PRJNA288562) | Human oral metagenome isolate term4_saliva, whole genome shotgun sequencing...
CTCTGCCCATCCCCCGCCACTCCAAGGGCCCGACCATGGCCGGCTGGAACAAGCTCCGCTGGCCGGACCCCACGACCGACACCGGCGAGGGCGAGGACGCCGTCCGAACCGCCTTCGAGGAGTACACGGCCGGCGGCTCGACCAACCTCGGCGTCCTCCTCGGCGAGGCCTCCGGCGATCTGATCGACGTCGACCTTGACCACCCGGCCGCGCAACGGCTCAAGTCGTACCTGCTGCCTTACACGGCAGCGGTCCACGGTCGCGAGACGTCCCGCAAGTCGCACTACTGGTACCGCGCCAAGCCCGGCACCCTGCCGGCGACGAGGCGCCTGCGAATCCCCGACAAGTCGGGCCGAGGCTCGGGCGTGTCGGTCGAGATCCGGGGTAACGGCGCCCAGACCCTCGTGCCGCCCTCGATCCACCCCGCCACGGCTGAGACCTACGAGTGGGAGGGCGAGCCGTGGGGCGGAGGCGAGGGTCCGGCCCTCGTTGACGGCACCGAGCTCCTGGCCCAGGTCATCCTCCTCGGGCTGTGCGCCGTTCTGCTGGACGCGTGGCCCGGGCCGGGCCAGCGCCACGACGCCTACGTCGCCCTTGCGGGCGGCCTTCTTCGGTATGGGGACTCGCAGACCGTGCACCCGTTCTGGGAGAGGAACGCCGGCCTCGTCATCCGCACCCTGGCACTGGCCACCCACGACGAGGACGGGGCCGAGCAGCGCGAGCGTGAGGCGATCTACACTACGAAGCGCCGCCTCCGGGAGGGCGGGGAGGCCACCGGCTTCACCCGCCTGGCCGAGTACATCGGGGAGGAGAGCGTGCAGATCGTGGAGCGCCTCGTGCGTGACGCCGAGGCCGTGGCCGGTTTCGTGCCGGACGTGGCCGGAGACGTGCCGGGCTGGATGCCGCCGTGGGCACGTCAGTGGGACGGCCTGAAGATCGAGCTGGACGCCTCCGCCCCGGCGCCGGAGTTCGTCGAGTCCGGCGACGATGCGGGGCCCCGCTCGCTCGGGGCCCTCCTCCCCGAGCACGACGCCGAAGCGGGTGGGGAGGCCGGCGCCGAGGAGGTCGCCATCGATGAGGACTCCTCGGAGGACCTGGACCCGCTGGACGCCCGCCCGTCGTCCTGGAGCCCTGTCGACCTGGAGCCCTACCTGACCGGGAAGCTCACCGTCCCGGACCCAGAGGTGTGCCGTCGCACGGACGGCGCCTGCCTCATGTACCGGGGGCGCGTGAACATGCTCTTCGGCTCCTCGGAGTCGGCCAAGTCGTGGATCGCCATGGCGATCTGTCTACAGGAGATCGAGGCAGGCGGCCGCGCCCTGTACCTCGACTTCGAGGATGAGCCGGTCCAGACGTTGAACCGCCTGCGCCTGCTGGGAGCCGTAGATGACGACCTTCGGGCGCAGTTCTCCTACATCCGCCCCGAGGGCCCGCTGGCCGACATGCAGCGCAACAAGTGGGGCAAGGACCAGCCGACGAAGAGCGGCGAGTTCGCCCAGGACCAGTTCGATATGGCCCTGGCGTCCCTCGACCCGGACATCATCGTGGCCGACGGTATGACCGCGCTCTACGGCCTTCACGGCCTGGACGCGAACGACGCCGTCTCCACCGATGTCATCACGTCCTGGCTGAAGCGCCTTACCCGTAACGGTCGATCGACCGTCATCATCATCGACCACCAGGCCAAGAGCGCGGAGAAGGGGTCCATGCCGATCGGCTCGCAGCACAAGGTAGCCATGGTGCAGGGCACTCTGCTCCAGGTGTGGCCGATCAAGCAGCCCATGCCCGGCGACGTCGGGGAGATGGAGCTGGTCGTTCTGAAGGACCGGCCGGGCCAGGTCCGCGCCCATTCCCAGAAGACCGGCGGGAGGGGTAAGGCTCAGGTGGCCGGCGTGGTCACGCTCGACAGCCGCACTGAGGGGCGCTCGTCCCTAGTCATCACTCCCCCTCGCCGCACTCCCTCAGGAGGTGGCGGCACTCTGAACGCCGACGGCGAGGACATGAACGACGTCGAGCGCCGTGTGGAGCTGGACTTCACCGACATGTCCAAGATGATGGAGAAGATCGCTCAGCGCCAGGACGACGAGGACACCCTCATCGGGGCGTTCCGCGGTGAGGTCGGTATCCGGATAGGCTCGCGGGACCTGTTCGATATCGTGGACCCCGATCTCCCGCGCGAGCGCACTAAGGCGGCGCTGGACCGGCTGATCTCCCGCGGCTGGATAATGGCCGAGGGCGGGCGCGGCGGCCGTCAGTACACGCTGGTCGCCGTCGGCGAGGACGGTCCTGTGGAACGGGACCTGGACGAGAGCAACGGAGAGAGCGTAGGTGAGAGCTAAGGTGCGCGACTTCAACAGGCTGCCCCTGCTGACGCCGGAGGAGGCGTTCGAGAGAGCTCGAGAGATGGGATGGAACCGGCCCCTGTTTGACCTGGATTACCGGGTGCGGGGCCTAGGCGATTGGAAGACCATCGAGGCCCTGCTCCGGCAGTATGACGTCGGGGACGCGGTCATAGCCTCGTTCGGCCTTAAGAGCTTCGAGGAGATCCTGGACGTCATCGCCATGCTGCATGAACGCGGCTGGCATATTTGGCAGACGTCGGCGAAAGTCTACGTCGGTGGCGAGCTCAGGACTGTCCAGGCTATCCGAGTTCACTACCGCGGCGACTAGGCCGGAAATCGGCCCAATCTCAACGGAACTACCCCAGTGGCGTAAGTCACTGGGGTAGATCTTTACCGGGGCTTGCATCGTGGCATACGTGCTGCGTAGCCTTGAGTCATCAAAGGAACGGCCGCTACGGCGGAAAGGAGAACTGAAATGGCACGCAAAGGCTCCATGCGGGCTCAGCGAAAGCGCTGGGCGCAGTGGGAGGCGTACCGCAACGAGATGTACGTGACCGACGAGAAGGCCCTTGCCCGCGCTTACCGCGAGTACAGCCTGACCGGCGTCCTGGAGGACCCGTGGACCGGCGACCGGTACTGCCCCTCCTGCGAGAAGCCTGAGCAGTACTGCGACTGCGGGACCGCAGCCTGAGACCGATACCTGCCCATCACTGACACCTATCAATCATCACTACCCATAAGGAATCACCATGAGCCCCAAGCCCGGAACCTACTCCCTGACCTCCCCCAACGCCGTCTACGCCAACCGAGCCCTGAACCACGCCTACTGGGCGCTTGGCGCCACGGTCTTCGTGATGGTCCTGCACACCCTGACCGCGGCCGACGGCCTCCTCGACGTCGTGTGGGGTGCCTGGATGCTCTTCGAGTTCTCGCAGATCATCCGCTACGGAGTCAAGGCGATCAAGGCCGGCATCCGCGACGGCCGCGTCCTGGCCTTCTCGATCCGTGAGGGAGCCTTCGTCTCGGTCCCTGAGGAGGAGTACCTGTGAGAACAGTTCTGAGAGTTATCGCATTCATCATCAAGACCTATAGAAGGAGGGCGAAGTGACCCGGCACGTCGTCAGTGCGGAGGAGATCATGCGCCGCGTGAAGGCGTCCCCTGGTGGAGACGTCAGGGACTCCGACATCCAGGCCGTCAAGGGCAAGAAGCCGATCTCATACGTTCCGAGCCGGAGAATCGGCCACGCTCGGTCCAAGGCCGAGCTCGTCGGGGAGTACATCCGCTACCTGACCGACATCCATGATCGCCGAAAGGATCTGCTGAGGATCCCGGAGGAGAGGCGGCAAGCGCACATTCTCGCTGAGGCCGAGAGGGCCGCGGCCATGCACCTGGAGGAGTCCAGATGAGTACCCAACCTGAGGTCAACGCGGAGGATGCGGGGGAGTGGCCTGACTACGACCTCATCTACGTAAGGGACGCCCGTCGCCGGCACGTGCAGACCGGGAGCGAGGAGCGCGTCTTCGGGATCTTCTCCCGAAGGTACGACTCGGACGGGAATGAGTACTTCTACCCCGTAGAGCGCAGGGCCCAGGACGGGGTCCAGCCTCACTGGCTCCTCGACCCGGAGTATGACCTGATCCTTGATTGGGAGCCGGTTGACGTGGAAGATCTGCTGGAGAGGATGCGGGGCCGTGACTAAGTTTGAGTTCGGCGGTCCACCCCGCTTCGCTCACCAGAAACGAGGCCTGTCCAAGCTCATCTCCTGCAACGGCGTCGGCGCCCTGCTCATGGAGCCGGGGACCGGCAAGACCGCGGTCACGCTGGACTACTGCTCCCTGCTCGCGCTGGCCTCGCCGCGCCGGGAGGCCCGCGTCCTCGTGATTGGCCCTCTCGCCGCCGTCGACCAGTGGGCCCTCCAGGCCCCGAAGTGGGTCAGCCCTCAGGTCAACGTCTGGGCCGAGGCCCTCGGAGGCTCGGTCATGCAGCGAGTGGAGGCCCTCCGTTCCCGAGGGGGTAAGGCGGTCGCCAAGCCGACCGGCGGTCGAGGCCGCGGTGCTGGAGACGACGTCCGGGCTCTCCACGCGAACCGCTCCTGGGCGCTCGCCGCCCGCCGGGACGGTGTCGAGCTGGACCGGAAGATGGCGGCCAAGGCCGGCCCGGACGTGCTCGGAGACAGCAAGCCCCGCCTCGTGATCGAGGCGATCAACCTGGACACGCTTTCACAGCGCCGTCAGGTTGGATCCAAGACCATGGCCGACGTCGTTCTGAGCGCGGTCACCGACTTCGATCCGGACCTCGTCGTGATCGATGAGATGCACAAGATCAAGTCAGTCTCCTCCAACGCGTCCCGCCTGGCGGGACGGATCGGCTTACGGGTTGAGCGCCGGATAGGCCTGACTGGGACCGTCATCCCCCACTCCCCGCTCGACGTCTACGGGCAGTGGCGGTTCCTCGACCCGAAGGCCTTCGGACGGGTACAGCCCAACGGCGAACGTAAGCCTGCGACGTTCAAGCACTTCAAGGAGGACTACGCCGAGATGGGCGGGTACATGGGGCACGAGGTCGTCGGCTTCAAGAACCTGGATCGCCTGGAGGAGATCATGGGCGAGCGCTCCTCGGTCGCCATCAAGGAGGAGTGCCTGGACCTGCCCGAGGCCGTCGACACGGTCCTCCCCGTCGCCCTGAGCCCGAAGGAGCTGAAGGCCTACGAGGACATGCGCACGAAGCTTCAGGTCGAGTTCCGCGAGGAGGACGACATGCGAGAGGCGGACGACGGCGGGGACGCCGCGACCGCGGCCAGCCGCCTGGTCCGCATGACCCGCCTGAGGCAGATCACGGCCGGCCACCTGCCGGACGACGAGGGGCAGGTCCGAGAGATCGGGAGGTCCAAGGCGAAGACCATCGCCTCCCTCATCCACGACACGCTGGAGGACGAGCAGAGAATCGTCGTCTTCGGGACTTTCACCCGGGAGCTCGCGGCGCTGGAGGAGGAGATCGCTGACAAGCGGACCACGGTCCTGCGGATCGACGGATCCACCAAGCCGGAGGACCGGCTGACGATGCGTCAGCGCTTCGGATCTGACGATCCGGCCCGGCTCGTCATCGTCGCCCAGATCAAGACGCTGTCGGTAGCCGTGAACGAGCTGGTCACTGCCAGGAACGCGATCTTCGCCACGCTGCCCTGGCAGCGCGACGACATCGTCCAGGCCCGAGACCGTCTCAACCGGCTCGGTCAGAAGAGCGCAACCACGTTCTGGTACGCGCTTGCACCTGGCACCGTGGACGACTTAGTCTTCCAGGCCTACCAGGACCGCACGGATCTAGAGAAGGCCCTTATGAATCACATCTACGCCGATAGGAAGTGGCGATAACCATGAGCCCCACCCAGCACCCTGAGGAGGACGTCATCACGGCCGAGAAGGCCACATACTCCTCGCTCACTCTGCACCGCCGCTGCCCGCAGGCGTGGAAGTACCGCTGCATCGACGGCCTGCGCCGCGCCCGGTCCGAGGTCACCCCGGCGCTCGACTTCGGGTCGTGGTTTCACGCCGTTCGCGCAGCGGACCGCTTAGCCAAGGGCCGTGCCGAGGGAACCCTGAAGGTTGAGCTCGAGGAGATTCAGACCACGTACACCGGGCCGACGTTCCCCGGCACCGTCTCACCCGACGAGATCATCGCGGCCTCCCAGGACTACTGGGACCGCCTGGGTGAGACGGCCCGCGAGACCTGGCTGGAGTGGCTGGGACAGCCGTTACCGCAGCGCCTCTCGCACGTCTACGACGAGTGGCGGGATCGCTGGGCCGGGGAGTCGGAGAACGAGAGCGTCATCGCCGTCGAGCAGCGCTGGGAGCGGGAGATCCCCGGCACCGGGGTCACGCTCTGGGGCTACGCGGATGAGGTCTATCAGGATCGTAAGCGGGGAATAGTCGTGGTGCGGGACTGCAAGACGTCCGGTACCCTCGGACAGGTCACCAGCCTGGACGAGATGATGGACAGCCAGGTCCAGCTCTACGCCTGGGGCCTGTCGCCGGACTGCTCTAAGTGGGGGCTTTCAGCCCCGCGTGCCGTCGCCTTCGACCGGGTCAGGTCTAAGGCGCCGAAGACGCCCAAGATCACCAAGGCCGGCAAGCTGTCCGCGTCGGTCAAGGACTACGACCTGAGGACTTATCTGAAGTGGTGCGCCGACGGTGTCCCCTTCGAGGGGGTGAAGAAGGACGGCAGCGCGGCGGGGACCTACACGGCCGAGGAGTCTGAGATCGAGCGACTGGCCTCGCCCCAGGTCGTCTCGCAGTGGTTCGCTCGTCACCTGACCCCAGTCAGCCCGTACCTCGTGCGTTCGCATCTGCAGGCCGCGGCCGACACCTGCTCGGACATCTCCCGGACGAGGGTCCGCGCGGATCGCCGGGGCGAGGCGCCACGAAACTTCGGGAAGGCGGCCTGCCAGTTCTGTGAGTTCGCCGATCTGTGCCGTGCGCAGATGGTCGGCGGGCCCGGAGGGGAGTACGCGCCGGAGGAGTACGGCCTGCGCTACCGTGACCCATCGCACAGCGGTCGGTAGCCTTCCGGGCTTGCAATGCCCGCCCGCATACGCCTACAGTTAAGTCATCCACCCAATAGCGGAAGGAAATTCAATGACCAGTTTCGCCGGCGTCAACATTGTTGACGTTGAGGAGGAGGCGGCCGACTACGGTCGGTGGCTGATCCTAGGGGCGCCCGGCTCTGGCAAGAGCTCCCTCGCCTCGACCGTCGCCACGATGGGCAAGACTCTGTTCATCGATCTCCCCGGGGAGAAGGGTACGCAGTCCTTCAAGAGCGCGCCCTACGCCAAGAATATCGACGTGGTCCGCCCCGAGAGCGTCACAGCCCTGGACGACATCTTCTGGAGCCTGGACAAGGGCGGCCACGGGTACAAGGCCGTCATCATCGACAGCCTCACCGCCCTCCAGAAGATGACGATGCGCTACCTCACCGGTTTCTCGGAGACCGCGGTGCGTGAGATCAAGCAGGGCACGGCCCCCGCTGACCAGCGCACGTGGGGACAGGCGCTAGACATCATGACTGACACCGCCGTGTTCTGGTACGGCCTCGCCGACGGCAACCGTAAGGAGCCCATGCACGTCGTCATGACGGCCCAGGTCAAGATGGTCGAGGACGAGATCAACGGCGGAGTCCGCCGCTCGCCCGACGTCCAGCGCGGTGCTCAGTCGATCATCCGCGCCACACCCAACTACATCATCTACACCGACGTCGAGGAGGACCTCGACAACCCCGGCCGCGACGACGGCCCCTCGCTGAAGCACATCGTGCGCTTCGGAACCGACCCGGAGTACGGGACCAAGGCCCGTATCCCCTACAACCTTCGCGGTAAGGTCCCGGCCGTCCTCGGGCGCGACCACCCCGTGACTCTGGAGAAGCTCTCCCGCTTCCTCGGAGTGGGCGGAGTCCCGGAGCGCAAGCCCGCCGCCAGCAAGTCGGACAAGTCCGACAACTGACACCCAGTAACCCCATCACACAGGAGAAATCACCATGGCCCTGACCTTCGACTTCACCAACTACAAGGACACCTCCACCGCCCGAGTCGCCCCCGGCACCTACCACGCCGAGGTCTCCGACTTCGAAGAGACCACCTCGAAGGCCGGCAACGCGATGTTCGTCGTCTACCTGGAGATCACCGAGGGGGCCCACGCCGGACAGCAGATCATCGACCGCCTCCCGCAGACGGAGAAGGCCATGTTCCGCAGCGCCGCCTTCCTCCAGGCCCTCGGGGTCAAGATCGCCAAGAAGAAGATCGCCCTGAATCCCCGGGCCCTGATCGGCCGCCCCGTGGACATCGTCGTGGAGGACAGCGAGCCCTACAACGGCCGCGTCAAGAGTGAGGTGCGTGAGTACCTTCGGGCCACTAAGCCGGTGAAGGCCGAGCCTGCGGCGGCCGATCCGATGGCTGACGAGGCCGAGGAGGTCTCCGCGCCTGTCGAGCCGGCGAAGCCCGAGCCCGACGCCACTGTCGAGGACGCCGTTGAGCTCGACGTGGACGCCCTGGACATCGACGACCTGGACCTCTAAGTCCGCAAGCACGGCGGCCCCGCTACGGCGGGGCCGCCCCGTATTCGAGAAAGGAGTGACATGGCTAGCAAGGAGAGCGGAGTCGTGGACGCCATCCGACGCCGCATCGCTCAGGTCTGGCCGAACTCGGTCACCTGGAAGATGCACGGCTCGGTCTACATGGAGGCCGGAATCCCTGACGTGCTGTGCTGCGTCGAGGGGCGCCTGATCTTCCTGGAGGTCAAGCACCAGAAGCCAGGCGAGTCCCGCGGCCACGCCCTGGCTCGCACGTCAGTCGAGCAGGTCCGCCAGATTCGGCGCGTGCGCGCCGCCGGCGGCGCCGCCTGCACGGTCCTGGACGCTGACGAGGCGGAGTGTGCGGTGCGTGAGGCGCTGACCGGCTCGACACTGTCGAGCATGTACCCGGTTGTCGGGGCCGGAGGTGATCTCAGTGGCGAGGGCTAGGCTGACGGCGACTGAGTTCGACTTCGTCCGGCAGCTGGAGTGGGAGAAGATGACCCCGGCCCAGCTGAAGTCGGCCCGTGAGACGTGGAGGACCGGAGCCGTTTATCAGGACGAGGTAAACCCTCGGGTGTGGTGGGTGCGGTCCTACTCGGCCCGAGGCGCCCGGGAGGTCAAGGGGCGTGACGGCAAGCCCTTCCATCACGTGATTCTGAAGTCGGACCACGGCTACCCGAGGTTCACGTGTACCTGCAAGCACGGGCAGCACTCGAGATGGGCGTCGTGCTGGCACGCGAAGACCGTGGCCCGCATCTACCGGATCATGGTTGACCAGCTGAAGCAGCAGGAGAAGGAGGACTTGCTCTATGAGTACCACAGCAAGCGAAGTGATTGACGACATCCCGGAGCAGCCGGACAGCGGGGTGTCCGATGCCGGCGACGCGCTCATGGTCGCGGGGGACACCATCCTCTCCATCACGGCGGCCTGCGCCGGCATCCGTACGCGCATGGTCAACGAGCAGGGCTGGAGCCCGGAGTTCGCCGAGCAGTTCGCTCAGGACCTTGCCCGCGCCCTCGTGAACCAGTCCCTGGCACCGTCCCAGGACTGGCGCTCCGCTCTGGAGGGGCTGTGACTACCGCGAAGCCGCCGGCTCCGCGCAAGGCGGCGCCCCTGGACTACACCCGCCCGATATGGAAACGCCAGGACGGTGAGACCGAGGCCGCCTACGCCTCGTTTAAGACGTACCGGGACATGGAGCGCCGGAGGGTGCGGGACGCGCCCAACGGCAACCACTACTCGGCCCGGTGGTCGTGGAGGGAGCGCGTCGAGGCCTGGGACAAACACATGGCCGAGAACGAGGCGAACGAACTCGTCCGTTACCGGATAGCCATGGGGGACCGCCACCGGGCTCTAGGCCGCAAGGCGCTGGAGAAGGCCGAGATGTGGCTCGACAGCCTCACCGAGGACCGGATCGCTCGGATGAGCGCGAACGGGATCGTCCAGATGATGGACGTCGCGGCGCGCATCGAGCGGGAGGCCGCCGGCGCCGGGGCCGACTCGGCCAAGGTGCAGATCGAGGTCTCCTCCAACCTGGCCGAGATGACGGCCTCGGCCACGACGTCGCGCATCGAGCAGCTGGTCGCGGAGGTCGAGCGCCGTAAGCGTGAGCAAGGCCTCATCGACGTCGGCCCCGCTGACGTTGAGGTGATCGATCCCGAGCAGTAGAGTTGGCCTCGGGACATTGGGGCAGAATACCGCCACCCTCGGCATGGGGTGGCGGTATTCTGTATCTATATGGAAATCCGCCTCAGCGATAGGAGATACCTATGCCCCGCGTGAAGAAGCCCTTGGAGCCCTGGGAGATGACTCCGGCCCAGCTGGAGGAGGAGCTGGAGGCGCTAATCAAGCGTCAGGCGTGGCTGGAGAACCAGCCGAAGTGCGACCGCTCCTCGTGCGACGGCAGGCCGCACGCCGGAGCGCCGTACCCGCACGACCCGACCTACCGTCAGGCCGGCAGCCCTCTGGAGAGCGCGCAACAGCTGGACGAGGCATACGCCGGCCGTCCGCACATCCAGTACCTCTCCGACCGCCTGGCTGAAGCCGTGCGCGCCGTCGAGGACGGCGAGAACCGCTACATGACCATCTCGATGCCGCCGCGCATGGGCAAGTCCACGCTGACCTCGATCAACCTGCCGATCTGGCTGCTGCGCCAGCACCCTGACTGGAAGATCGGCCTCATCTCGCACTCTCCCCAGCTCGCGACGGCGTGGGGCCGCCAGGTCCGCCGCTTCGTCGAGGAGGACGGCGAGAAGTGGGGCATCAAGATCGCCAGTGACGCGGGCGCCGTGAGCGAGTGGCAGACGACGCGTGGCGGAGGAATCGTGTCTAGGTCGGCACCGGGCCAGTCGATCACGGGTCTGGGCTTCAAGGTCATGCTCATGGACGACGTCGTGAAGGACTTCGCGGACGCGCACAGCGAGTCGAAGCGTGAGGCGATCTGGGACTGGTGGCAGGCCAACGCCGTTACCCGTCTGGAGCCTCCGTTTCTCTGCATCGCCATCGCCACCCGCTGGCACGAGGACGACTTCATCGGCCGCCTGCTGAACCCGGCCAAGAACCCCGACGCTGGCAAGTGGGAGAACGTGATCTTCCCCGCCATCGCCGAGGAGGACGACCCGCTCGGCCGTGAACCGGGGGACCCGCTCTACAGCCCGCTGGTCGAGGAGACTCGCGAGGAGGCGCTGGAGCGCTGGGACTCGCTGAAGCGCTCAGTGGGCGGGTACATGTGGTCGGCCTTGTACCAGCAGCATCCGACGCCGGCGGACGGGAGCATCTTCAATCTCGGCTGGCTGCGGTTCTGGACGACGGACCCGTCCAAGGTCAAGGAGGGCGACGACTCCGTGATCCTTCTGCCGCGTGAGCGCCTGGAGCGCGGGCAGTGGCTCGACTCGTGGGACCTCACCTTCAAAGGCTCCTCGACGTCGGACTACGCCGTCGGCCAGCGCTGGTGCCGGCAGGGCCCCGACAGGTTCCTGCTCGCGCAGCAGCGCGGGCAGTGGAGCTTCACGCAGACCTTGGAGAAGATGCTGCGCTGGTGCAACGCCGGCGACCTGGACGACAAGGCGTCCCCCGGCGGCTCGTTCGTCCACCAGCGCTTGGTGGAGGACGCCGCCAACGGCACGGCGGCCATCGACGTCCTGCGCAAGAAGGTCGCCGGGATCAAGCCGATCAAGCCGCGCTCGTCCAAGGAGGTCCGGGCGCGGGCCGTGACTCCGGAGATCGAGTCCGGCAACGTCTACCTCCCCCACCCGTCGGACCCCGGCAACGGGTGGGTGAACGAGCTCATCTCCGAGATGCGGGCGTTCCCGTCCGGCCGCCACGACGACCAGGTGGACGCGCTGAGCATGGGCCTACTCGGGCTGCGCGACGTCGGCCAGGCGTCGCTGTTCGTTCCGAGAGGCACGATTCGGCGTGCTGTGAGCGGTATCTCATTGGCGGAGGCGATTCCACGGTTCTGACGGCTCGCATTTCCTAGGGGGTGGACGTATGATTACATACGTCAACCCCACCTACGTAAGGAGACAGCCCGTGAGCACCACGAAGACTCCAGTGCAGATCACGCAGGACAGGATGCGCGTGGTCTGGGACCGGTACTGGAGAGATACCCCGATCCCTCCGATGTCTCAGGCCGATATCTTGTCGATGGTCATGGCCTACGCCTCGCGGATCACCTCCCATTCCGGAGGACCGTTCATCCTGGACCTCTCAGGAGTAGCCCACACTGCCCGACTCCTGCTGCCCGGCCTCGACGTGCTTGCGCTCAGCCTGGAGGAGTACTCCCGCGCCGCCGAGAAGCACCCCGGCATGACGCTGGAGTGCGATGGCCACACGGACGCCACCCGCCTGTTCGCGCTTGTCGAGGAGATCGGCGAGGTCGCGGCCTGTCTGACCTACGACAACGATGCCGAGACCGGCCACGGCTCGGACCTGGAATCCGAGGTGATCCAGGTCATCGCCCTGGCCTTGGCCTGGGCTACCCGCTACCTGGACGACTGAACCTGTAGGAGACACCTATGACATCCATCAACGACGTTGCAGACCTGCCCAAGCGTCTGGAGGAGTGGGCCGGAGGCAAGGGCTACCGCAAGTCCTTCGGGATCGACGCCGAGCGCGCGATGGTCGAGGACCTGCGCAAGCTCCTCTCGCTGACCGTCCAGCAGGCGAAGGCCTTGGAGGACGCTCAGGAGCACGCCTACGCCCTGGAGCAGCGGCTCCCGACCTCCAAGACCGACGACCTGGAGCCGGAGCCGGCGCTCGACGATCCTCTGGAGGAGGCCGCGCGCCTCGACCGCAAGGCCCGCCGGGACGCGAAGCTCGCCCGCGCGGCTCTTCAGCAGGAGGTCCTGGCCGCCTACTCCCGGGGCGTGTCGAAGTCCGTCCTCAGCGCGGTCTCTGGCATGACTCGGCAGACCGTGGACAAGGTCCTCGGGCAGTGGAAGCGCCGGCCTCCGAAGATCGGCAAGGAGGATGAGACGCCTATCACACTGATCTGACCGCTGCGGGCTTGCCTTAGGACGTATGCCGTCATACGCTTAGGGCAAGCCCGCACCACCACCAACCACCTAGCGAGGAAACATGAGCACCGAGACCTCACCGACCAAGACAACCTGGACCCGCGTCTTCCAGCACCCTCAGGCGCGAATCAAGCCGCTCGACGCGGCCACCCTGCACGAGGCTAAGACGTGCCTCGTCTACGAGGACGGCCAGGCTGTCGCCCAGCTGAAGCGCTGTGGACAGCGTTGCTGGAGCGTCTACCCGACTGGCATGACGATCCCCGCCACGTTCGGCGCCTCCGCCCTGGAGGCCGTGACAACGTGGATGAGCGCCCGCGACGGAGCGGCCGCATGACCCCCTCACTGCTCGCCACCGCTGCAGCCCTGTCCCTAGGCCTGCCAATCTTCGCGCTCGGGGAGCGCCTCCGAACGCGCAAAGAGTGCCGCCTGAGCGGCCAGAACGCCCTACCCCTCCGAGAGGAGCCATCATGAGCAAGTACGGAGCATTCACTCAGGTAGCCGGAGATCAGGCGGCCTTCGTGTCCATCTATCGCCGGTTCTCGGCCCAGGAGTGGGGAAGCCTCCTTCTGGAGAATGGGACATTCGTTTTCAGTACGGCGGAGTTCGAGGACTTCCTGGATTCCGACATCGAGATCTACTTGGGAGATGGTGCCTGGCTGGAGGTCCGCGACGGGCTCACGCCCGAGGTCCGCCTCACCCTCCCTGAGGAGTACGTCGAGGCCCTGGACCGGGCCCCCACGGCCCCTGATAGGTCTCGCCGCCTCTACTGGTCGGCGCCCACGCCGCCGGCGGGCTTGGACGAGCCGTCCCAGAACCCGTACGGCTACGGAGACGTGACCCTGTACGTCCCGGAGAGCCTGGAGCCCCTCTACCAGGAGACCGGGTTCCCTGAGTACGGGGCCCCGAGCCGCAGGTACCTGGAGATCTGGAAGGGGTACGAGCCGCCGGCCCCGGCCGCCTCCGCAGTCGTCGAGGGAGGTGGCGAGGCCGTCAAGTCTCCGGACCACTACACCTGGCTGGGCCAGTCGCTGACCGCCCTCGGCCTGAGCGACGCGGTCAACGTCGAGTCGTGGGACGTGCTCGACGCGGCCTTCCCCTCGGACCCTCTGCTGTGGAACTGCGGCAAGTACCTGCTGAGACAGGGTCGCAAGGGTGGCGAGGAGAAGCGTCTGGAGGACCTGCGCAAGGCCCGCCAGTACCTCGACCGACAGATCGCTCAACTGAGTCAGGTAGGCGAGTGACCGAGATCACCTGAATGTGGGGATAGATAAGGCTAGCGCCGTTCTTAGGGGCGGCGCTAGCCTTATCTTGTAACCAGCAAGCCAATCCACTCACAAGGGGAAAGTGACATGAGCTACACAGAGATCGGCCGGGCACGGGCAACCGCCGAGACCTACGCCGGGAAGATGTCCAGAATCGCCGCCGAGCTGCTGGACGTCCTGCGCGACGTCCTCGGCCCCGCGCGCCGCCTGCCGGAGCCTCGGGCCGACTACGCCCGCTATGGCGACCACTCCGTCACCGTGCGCGACGGAGAGGACGGCCGAGTCGAGGTGACCGCTCACCTGACGGCGACCGGCACGATCAGGAAGTACTCGGCCCTCCTCACTCACGGCGACCTGGAGCCGCGGCTGTACCCCGCCGTTGGCCCGCTGCGCATGGACTGCTCCGAGGCGCCGGAGGAGCACCCCACCCTCACCTACGTCCTCCCCCTCGTCATCCGCCTGGAGAGCGGGGCGGAGCGCATGGAGGACGCGCGCAGGGCGCTGGAGGCGGCCGGCCTCCCTGTCGAGGGCTGCGGCCCGCGCATCGTCCTGCGGGAGCCACGCCCGTGGGGATCCCAGGCCGTCGCCACCGTCGAGCTCAACCCGGACAACGGCTCGCTGCGAGTGCATGGCCGGGACTCCGCTCAGGTGCGAGAGATTCTGTACCAGGCCAAGGTCTTCTAGAGTGACGCACGTCACTGAATA
>QWCF01000930.1_pt1 | contig 14815 bp, 11 predicted proteins | sample 1972521 | NCBI WGS metagenome assembly QWCF01 (sample SAMN09866715, study PRJNA288562) | Human oral metagenome isolate term4_saliva, whole genome shotgun sequencing...
TCAGAATGGTTTTTAATGATGAATAAAAGGCTGAAAGTGATTCAATGCGAAATCATAGATATCAAGATTTTAGATCACACATTAAAAAAATATCGTTTAGCAATTTCTTACTTATCTTATGCTGCATTCTTTCGTTACTTTATTCCGAATTTTGTATCAGAAAGTAAGGTTTTATATTTAGATTCAGATATTATCGTGACAGATAGTCTTGATGAATTATTTGAAATAGAACTAGGTGAGTATGCTTTAGCAGGTGTAGAAGATTATTTTGACCATTCCTATACTGGAAATTTTAATTCAGGAATGATGCTTATTAATGCTGAATTATGGAAAAAAGAAGATGCATGTAGTCAGTTGTTGGATTTAACGGAAAAACATCATGAACACTCATTTGGTGATCAAGGTATCATAAATATGTTGTTCAAGGACAGATGGAAAAAAATAGATGATACTTTTAATTTTATGGTAGGTATGGATAGTATAGCTCATACAATTGGAAATAGAGAGTGGTATGAGTTAACAAAGATAGATAAGGGATATTTACCTAAAATTATTCACTTTACAGGCAATAAACCTTGGGAATTGCTCCCTAAAAATCGTTTCAGAGAGATTTGGTGGTTTTATAATCTACTTGAATGGTCAGATATATTGCTAAGAAAGGATATAATATATCGAGGATTTCAAGATTTAGTTTATAAACCTCAAGCAAATGCAGCTATATTTACAGATGCTTGTGAAATGGAAAATCTTGTTTATTTGATTGAAAAAACTTTCAAAACCAATTTTTGCTTTTGAGAACACAAGCCATGATAAAAGTGGATACAGTAAGATTTTTTCTCCAGATAATCCAGAAAAAATGGTGGATGCGATTAAAGAATTATTAAATACTAGAGGTGAAATATAGGGAATTAAATATGGTTTGAAATTTCTGAATTAAAAGATAGATATCTATCTGAAACTATAGATTATAGTAGGGTAAAAACTTTGCGAACAATGACTAATGCTCACATTAGAAAAGTTTGATATTTTTAGAAAAAATATAATTAACGATAGTTTTTAAAATGGGTTAGAAATATTATATACTATTGAATATTACTGATTTTATAATATAGTGTCAGCTGTTCGAAAATGACATAAACGAAGGCCTACAACATTATTTATTAGAATGATAAATAATGTTGAAAGTATATGAACAATGATTTAGGAAATAAGCTTGATGTAAATATAATAGGGTTTAGTGAGGGATGAATGGAAGAAGATTTAATTAGTATTATAGTACCAATTTACAATGTTGAAAATTATTTACGACAGTGTTTAGATAGTATTCAGAATCAGACTTATCAGAATTTTGAGTGTTTATTAATCAATGATGGTTCTCCAGATAATTCAGCAGGTATCTGTAGAGAATATGTTGCTAAAGATTCTCGTTTTAAATATTTTGAAAAAGAAAACGGAGGTCTTTCGTCAGCAAGAAATTTTGGAATTGAACGTTCGGGGGGGGCGTATATTATTTTTGTAGATTCTGATGATTGGTTGGAAAATGATGCCTTACACCTATTATATGTTGCTATGAAAAAAGAGAATGCAGATATTAGTATTGGTCGTTATAATTCTTTTGATGAAACACGTTGTGTATATATGACTTATGTTATGGATCCAGATGATTCCATTGAAGTGATAGAAGGGAAAGGAATTATAGATAGAGAAGGCACTGAAGAAGTCAGAAATGGTAATTGGACTGTAGCTGTCTTGAAGTTATTTAAGAGAGAGTTGCTACAAGATTTACCATTTCCCATAGGAAAAATTGCAGAGGATACCTACTGGACGTGGAAGGTGCTTTTAAGAGCTTCGAAGGTGGTCTATTTGAATCGTTGTGTTTACTGGTACCGTGTTGGTTTATCTGATACTTTATCGAATACATGGAGTGAAAAACGTATGTATGATGAAATTGGGGCTAGGGAAGAAAAGATAGCTATTTTAGCAAGTTTAGATTATGACTTGACCAATCATATTTTGATTTATAAAAATAGATTACAAAGAGTGATAGCGAAGTTAGAAGAACAAAATATGCAGTTTACAGAGATTTATAGAAGAATGGTGGAAAAATTATCTTTCCTTCTGTAAATATTAATAAAAATGAGATAATACAATATGAAACTACATTTAACGAACTTATACGGTATGGCTAGTGATAGTACTGTTATTCTAGCCCAAAATGCCGTGCAAAAAATAGCAAGTCAGCTAGGATTTAGAGAAGTTGGTATTTATTTTTACAATATTGCTTCAGATAGTCCATCCGAAATGAATAAGCGTATGGATGGCATTATGGCCAGTATCTCTATTGGGGATATTTTAGTCTTTCAATCTCCTACTTGGAATGGTTTTGAGTTTGATCGTGTCCTGTTTGATAAGCTGAAGGATATGCAGGTGAAAATTATTTGCTTTATCCATGATGTTGTTCCTCTCATGTTTGATAGTAACTATTATCTCATGAAGGAATATATGTATATGTATAATCTATCAGATGTTTTGATCGTCCCGTCAGAGAGAATGAAAGAACGCCTGATGGAAGAAGGCCTGACAACTAAGAAGATTCTTGTTCAAGGTATGTGGGATCATCCTCATGATTTATCCTTATATACTCCAGCTTTTAAAAAAGAACTCTTTTTTGCTGGAAGTTTAGAGCGTTTTCCAGACTTACAAAATTGGTCTCAAGATACACCTTTAAGAGTGTTTTCAAATAACGGAGAGGCTAATTCTAATGCTAGAAATCTTAGTATTGAAGGATGGAAAAAAGATGAGGAACTGTTGCTAGAATTATCAAAAGGTGGATTTGGTCTTGTCTGGGGAACGCATCAAAATGATGGAGAAAGCAACCAATATTACACCCTGAATATATCTCATAAGGTTAGTACCTATCTGACAGCAGGAATTCCAGTCGTTGTACCAAGTAGCTTATCAACTGCTAAATTTATAGTGGATCAGGGCTTAGGCTTTGTGGCAGATAGTCTAGAGGAAGTACATGCGATAGTTGATAAAATGAGTCTACAAGAATATCAAGAAATGACGAATCGGATAAAGACCTTTAGTTATCTGTTAAAAGAGGGGTATTTCACTAAAAAGTTATTGGTAGATGCAATCTACCATTTGGGAATTGATTAAGAGAACAAGATGATTAAAACAATTGTATTAGCTGGTGATTGTAATTACACCACGCAGTTAGAGGTAACTATAAAATCTATCCTATATCACAATCGAGATGTTAAGATTTATATTTTAAATCAAGATATCATGCCAGATTGGTTTCGCAAACCACGAAAAATAGCTCGCATGTTAGGTAGTGATATTATTGATGTTAAACTACCTGAACAAACTGTTTTTCAGAATTGGAGAAAACAAGCTCACATTAGTTCGATTGCCTATGCTAGATATTTTATCCCAGATTATATACAAGAAAATACTGTTTTATATTTAGATTGTGATTTACTTATCAATGATAAATTAGACAGTCTATTTGAGCAAGATGTAGAAAAAGGTTATATCGCAGCGATTAGAGATGCAAATGGCCAAGGTTTTAATACTGGAGTCCTACTAATCAACAATAAAAAATGGCGTCAAGAAAAACTAAAAGAACGATTAATTGAACAGTCCATCCTAACAACGAAGGAAGTTGAAGAGGGGCGTTTTGAACATTTCAATGGTGATCAAACGATTTTAAATCAGGTCTTGAAAGATGATTGGTTAGAGTTAGGTAGAGCTTATAATTTACAAGTAGGACATGATGTGGTGGCTCTGTATAATAATTGGCAGGAACATCTGGCTTTTAATGATAAACCAGTGGTGATTCATTTTACGACCTACAGAAAACCTTGGACTACTTTGATAGCCAATCGTTATCGTGATTTATGGTGGGAATTTCATGATTTGGAGTGGAGCCAAATTTTACAACATCATATAGGGGAGTTTGAACTGACATCGTCTTTAGATAAAGAATTTTCTTGTTTAACCTTAACGAATTCCCAAGATTTAGAAGGAATAGAAGAGCTAGTCACAGCTCTACCAGAAGTGGTATTTCATATCGCTGCTTGGACGGATATGGGTGATGAACTAACAAAATTAGCTGTATATGATAATGTGAGATTGCATCCACAGATTGTTCCACCTGTATTGGAAAAGCTGAAAAGAAAAGTGGGTATTTATTTGGATATCCATCAGGGATTAGAAGTTGAAAGTATCTTGAAAGATGTTGGTAAACTTGGGATTCCTATCCTAAGTTTTTCCAATACACAGCATGGAATGTATGATCAAATAGTATTTGACAAGGAAAATATCAATTTGATGATAGAAGCTATCAAAGACTATGCTAGCCATTCTCGTTTTTTAAAAGATTATAATCAGGAAATATTTCATTGCTTAATCTTTACCGATACACAGGACATTGAACAATTAGATTATTTAGCTCAATATCTTCCACATGTTATCTTTGATGTCGCAGCATGGACAGATATGGGTCCAAAGTTATATGAACTACAAAGTAACTATCAAAATATTCGTTTACACCCAGCTATCACAACAGAAAAATTAGAACAATTAAAAGTAAGAATGGGCTTGTATTTGGATATTAGCTGTGGCCATTCGACACATGATATAGTGAGATCAGTTCATGAAATGAATAAAATCATTTTCTCTTTTGATAGTACCCAACATGGCTCTTTTGGACAGCATATATACTCTTCAAAATCACCTGAACGTATGGTGGAAGACATTGAAAATCTTATTTCTGGAACATTCCAAGCAAGAAGATCAGCGATTATGGTTAAGGATATTGATCAAACTCTAGATTATATAATAGAAAATCAATCTTCTATTATTCGTTTTGGAGATGGGGAGATGGATTTAATGTTAGGGAAATCTATTCCTTATCAAGTTTATGTTGAAAACCTTGCAAGTCAGTTGAAAAAGATTATTGCTCTTCAAAGTGATAAAAAATTGGTTATCGGCCTACCAAATGTATTTTCTGATCGCTCTAATTTTACACCAGCAGCGGAATTATTTTGGCAGGGGCATTTAGAACAGCACTTGAAAGATTATGTAGAATTAGCTAGAGCAGATTGGTATGGGACTACATTTGTATCTCGGCCATACATAGATTATGTGGACAAATCTAAATCGTTTAGTCAATTTGAAAAATTAAAACAGATTTGGGAGAATCAGGACATCCTGATTGTAGAAGGAGTAACTTCTCGTTCAGGTGTAGGTAATGATTTATTTGATGGAGCAACTTCAATTAAGCGGATTATCTGTCCCTCACATAATGCTTATTCACGTATAGAAGAAATTCAAGAAGCTGTCTTGCAATATGCTGAAAATCGCCTTATTTTATGTATGCTGGGCCCCACAGCTAAAATTTTATCCTACAATCTTTTTAAGAAGGGTTATCGGGTTCTAGATATTGGTCATATTGATTCAGAGTATGAATGGATGAAAATGGGTGCTGATACAAAGGTTAAATTTAATCACAAGCATACTGCGGAACATAATTTTGATCAAGACATTGAATTTATAGAGGATGAGGAGTATAATCATCAAATATTAATTGATTTATCTTAGGAGACCATATGAAAGATTTAATAAGTGTTATATTACCAGTTTATAATGTAGAGCCTTTTGTTCGTAGTTGCTTAGACAGCTTGTCGAAACAAATTTATAAAAATTTTGAAGTTTTAATGGTGAATGATGGTTCTACAGACAATTCAGGGTTTATATGTCAGCAGTATGCTGATAGTGACGAGCGTTTTCATTATTTCGAAAAAGAAAATGGTGGACTTTCAGATGCACGTAATTTTGGAATAAAGGAAGCTAAAGGAGATTATATTACTTTTGTAGATTCGGATGATTGGATTACTGAAGAGTGTTTACTTCTTCTTATAGAAACTTTGAAAAAGGAGCAGTCTGATATTGTCGTTTCAGGATATTCTAAGTATAATGAATCGGATGGATTATTCTATTCTCATATTCATGAATCAGATTACTATATAAAAAATTATAGTTCAAAACAGTTACTAGAAGAACTCCCTTTATTAGAGGGATATGATATGAGTTTTTTAACTTCTTGGGGAATTTTATTTAAGAGAGAATTTTTTCAGGAGATTAAATTTCCATTTGGTAGATTGTGTGAAGATGTAGGAACCAATTATAAACTATTTATGCAGGCTGGTAAAATAACCCACATAAATAAGGTGTTGTATTGGTATAGAGTTCGTAAAGAGGGACTTTCGAATTCAGCTTATTCAAGTAAGATGATGCGAGATGATTGTGATTTTAGATTAGAACGAATTGCAATGCTATCAATAAAAGGATATGATGTTAGCAAATATTTAGATCAGATGAAGTTTTATTTAAGGTATCGACATGAGATTGCTCTTCAAAAAGATCTTAAGGGAAATGTAGAGACAGAACGTTTAGAAATGTTGGATTTTTTATTGACAGGTAATAGATATAATTGGAAATTAAGATAGAAAGGAGATAAAATGTTACAAGAAAAAAAAGCTGTAGTTTTTGCAGGAGATTATGGGTATATTAGACAAATTGAAACTGCTATGAAGTCTCTTTGCCGCTATAATAGCCACTTAAAGGTATATATTTTAAATCAAGATATTCCTCAAGAATGGTTTAATAATTTAAAAATATATTTACAGGAAATGGGTGGTGATTTAATAGATTGTAAGTTAATAGGAGCTCAATTCCAAATGAATTGGATTAATAAATTACCTCACATTAATCATATGACCTATGCTAGATATTTTATACCAGATTTTGTTGAAGAGGATACGGTACTCTATTTGGATAGCGATTTATTGGTGACCGGTGACTTGACAAAATTATTTGATATGAATTTAGAGGATTACTATTTGGGAGCTGTCCGTTCATGTTTTAGTATGGGAATAGGATTTAATGCGGGAGTTTTATTGATTAACAATAAAAAATGGAAATCTGAAAATATTCGCCAAAAATTAATCGATTTAACTGAAAAGGAACATGAAAATGTTGCTGAGGGAGATCAGTCAATTTTGAATATGATGTTTTCAGACTCATATATTCAAATAGATGAAACTTATAATTATCAAATTGGTTTCGATAGGGGAGCTGCAGAACAAGGACATGCTTGGATTCTGGAAAAGGAACTTAATCCTCTTCCAAAGGTTTTACATTATATTTCTAATGATAAACCATGGAATCAATTTTCAGTTGGTCGTCTTCGAGAACAGTGGTGGCATTACTCGTTTATGGAATGGACTTATCTAACATCTTTTTGGAAGGAAAAGGGAGTTATTTATCCTCCAAAGATATATTCTCCAAAACTAACTTGTATGAATTTAACCAATTCATGGTGTGTTGAGAAAATAGAATTTTTAGTTCAAGCTTTACCAGAGGTACACTTTTATATAGCAGCTCATACCTTTATGGCCAATGAATTAAAGGTGTTGTCGAGATTGCAAAATGTTACTTTATATCCTAATTCATTTCCAATGTTGATAGAGAAAATTCTAAAGAAATCTGATATTTATTTAGATTTAAACCATGATGATAAATTAACTTATATTTATGATTTAGTTGAGAAATACTCTAAGCCTATGATTGCTTTTGATAATACTCTATATCATCATTTAGGAGAGAATATTTATGAGGGAATATACTCACATGAAAGACCGGAGGAGATGGTCAGCGCAATAAAAAAATTTATGGAGAAAAAATTATGCAAAAATCAATCATTTTAGCTACAGATAATAACTACTTAATACAGGCTGAAACAACGATTAAATCTATTTTGGCTCACAATACAGATGTATGTATTTATGTTTTTAATAATGATATAGCTCCCGAATGGTTTAAGTTATTGAATGTTAAGTTAGCAAGTGCAAATTCTCAAATCATTAATATTCGTGTGGATCAGAATATGTTTAATAGTTATAAAACGGGTGATCTGATTAATTATACAACTTTCTTTCGATATCTGATTCCGGATTTAGTAACTTCTGATAGATCTTTATATTTAGATTGTGATTTGCTAGTAACAGGCGATTTGTCTGAGTTATTCTATATGGATATGGAAGGAAAACCAGTAGCTGCTGTTGCTAGTGCCTATGCATGGGAAAGTGATCCATATGGTTTCAATGCTGGTGTATTATTGATTGATAATAGCTTATGGCGATCAAATTCCTATATTTCACAACTTTTAAAACTAACAGAAGAGAAGCAAGCCGAAGTTGCAATGGAGATCAAAGTATCTTAAATATTTTCTTTCAACATAATTGGAAAGAAACAGATGGTACATATAATTATCTTGTTGGATTGGATTATAATTATAGAGCGGCAGAATTATCAAGATTAGAAAATTCGCTACCTAAGATTATTCATTTTGCAGGAACTCATAAACCATGGCATACCTATAGTAGTACTAGGCTTCGGGAACTTTGGTGGACCTATAGAGATTTAGATTGGCTTGAAGTTTTATCAGAATCTCCTAATTTAAATTACGCTCAGCGAGCTAACCAGTCAAAGAAACAAATTTTTATTTTAACATTAGCTGCGGAAATAGAGCATATTCACTATCTTATTACCTCGTTATCGGATTGGCACTTTCATTTAGCAGCCCCATGTGATTGTTATGAACCATTGGTATCGCTTTCTAAGTATAGTAATGTAACAGTATATCCAAATGTTTTACACAGTAAAGTAGACTGGTTGTTGGATGATTCAATAGTTTATCTAGATATTAATCATTATGTAGAAACGATGAATATTCTTAGTAGAGCGAAAGAGAGAAATAAAAAGATTTTTGCATTTGATACGACAAGAAAGTCTCAAGATGATAGTTTATACGATGGAATATTTTCTATAAACAACCCTGAACAAATGGTTGAAGCCATAAAAAATTTATAAAATGTAACATTAAATTGGGTATTGGATAACAATATATAGCTGTATAGGTAGTAGAGTTAAATATGAGGAATAATATAAGTAGTAATAAAGGAGTATTCTGTGAAAAAAATTTATTCATCAATAGCAGTAAAAAAAGGATTAGCAACCTTATTTCTGCTGTTTATTTATGTATTAGGGAGCCGAATTACTCTTCCTTTTATTGATTTAAATAGTAGGGACTTTTTAGGTGGATCGACGGCATATTTGGCGTTTTCAACCGCACTTTTAGGAGGGAATTTAAGGAGTTTATCCTTATTTTCTATAGGATTATCCCCATGGATGTCATCAATGATTCTATGGCAACTACTCTCTTTTTTTAAGAAATTAAATATTTCTTCAGGGGCAGTAGAAGTTCAAGATAGAAGAAAGATGTATTTAACACTAGTCATTGCCTTGATTCAATCCTTAGCGCTCTCATTGAATTTACCGATACAACATCTTTACTCAACTGTCTTGGTGACTATAATGAATACCTTGTTATTAATAGCGGGGGCTTTCTTTCTAGTATGGTTATCGGATTTAAACGCACAACTTGGGGTAGGTGGTTCTATAGTTATTTTGTTAGCTAGTATTGTTTTAAATATTCCGCAAGATGTTTTAAATACTCTTCAGCTTGTTCGAATTCCCATGAGAATAATGTTACTTCTAGCATTGATTAGTATTATATTAACCTATATGATGGTGCTAATGTATAGAGCGCGTTATCGTATACCAGTTCATAAAATTGGCTTACGTAGTCGTTTCAAGCGTTATTCTTATTTTGAAATAATGTTAAATCCTGCTGGTGGGATGCCATTTATGTATGTTATGAGTTTTTTAAGTTTGCCTACCTATATCTTTTTATTATTACAGACCCTTTTTCCTCAGACTTCAGTCTTCTCTGAAATGTCGGCTCAGTATGGAGTTGGAAAACCAATATGGATTTATTCATATATTGCCATGATTTTTTTATTTAGTATTGCTTTTTCTTTTGTCAATATGAGTGGTGATCAAATATCAGATCGTATGAAGAAATCTGGAGAGTATATATATGGAGTTTATCCAGGTGAGGAAACAAGTCGTTTTATTAATCGCTTAGTATTGCGCTTTTCGATTATAGGCGGAATCTTTAATGTGTTAATGGCAGGTACTCCAATGTTATTTGTTTTATCTGATGAAAAGTTGTTGAGGATTGCTATGATTCCAGGTTTATTTATGATGTTTGGTGGTATGATTTTTACAATCAAAGATGAAATGAAGGCTTTGAGACTAAATGAAACCTATAAACCCTTGATTTAGGAGGCTTTTATGTATTATTTTATTCCAAGACATGGTGTCTTAGAGACAGAAGTCTATTCTATCTTTGACGATCTGCAAGACTTGCATGATATACACACCCAGGTTCTTAATATGAGAGATATAGAGTGGGATAGTGATTGTCAATTTCTCTATAGTCCATTTGCAATAGTAGTTCAAAAAAATGGTAAAAAGTATGCCAAGGTAGAACATGGTGTAGAAGGATTTATCAGTGAAATCCAATATTTTGATCTCGATGGACAGATAAGTAAAAATTATATCATGGATGATCGTGGCTTTGTATCGAGCGTCATTTATTTTGATAATGGACAGCCTACCTATCAAGACTATTTGGATCCTAAAGGTATCTGGAGATTTAGAGAGCATTTAAATGAGGGAGGCCGAGTAGAGGTGAATCCAATATTTGGTTACCGTTTTAAACAGCTTCACTACACTGATATGAGTCAGCTAATCTCAGAATATTTTGAGAAATATTTGAAAAAGCAACAGAAAAAACAGGATGTTTTCATCATTCCTTCTCATCCCCATCATGACCAATTTGTCTTAAATTGCTTACCGAGTGATACTGCTAAAATTTTGAGTCTTTTCATTAATCGGAATTCTCAAGCTAGTTTTAAAGACTTAGCTCCATCATTTGATCAGGTAGATGTAGTATTAGTGGATAGAGAGGATAGTTTACAACTTTTACAAGAACTATATCCTACATTATCGGATAAATTTTATCATCTCTCTCCTTTTGATACGCGTTTACGATTAGGTCGAAGTCAGACTCGGAAGGAGTCGATTATTTACTATCAATTAGATTTTTCTGAAGGAATTGACAGACAAGCCCTATTTCAGGTTTTATCATTTATTGCTGAAACAAAGAATACAGAAGTTATTTTTGGAGCCTTCTCTGCTAGTCAGAACCAAATGGAAGAGGTGGAATCACTTGTCAATGAAATCATTCAGGAACAAATCCACACTGATAGTTTGGAAAAAGGTCTAGACTATGGTGGGGCAGAAAATCCTTTAGAAGAAAATCAAGAGCAGGAACTACGTTTTCAATTTGTCAACATGAATGATGAGTTGGATCTGATTAAAACACTAGAGTTTGTTCGTTTGATTGTGGATTTGAATAAACAACCGCACCTCTATACTCAAATCGCAGGTATTAGTGCGGGAATTCCCCAGATTAATCAAGTTGAAACAGTTTATGTGGAACACTTGAAAAATGGTTATTTGATTTCAGATGTGACAGAATTTTCCAAGGCGGCACATTACTATACAGATAGACTAAAAGAGTGGAACCAGGCCTTGGTTTATTCTATTGATAAAATTAAGGAACATACTGGACAACGTTTCTTAGATAAATTACATCAGTGGATTGAGGAGGTTACAGATGTCAAAGGACTATAAAATCCTACAGATAGGGATTGATAATTGGGCTCATCATTACGAAATTCCTGAAAATATGGATTGGTATTATTTCTGTCCAAACTCATCGCTTGCCCTCCGTAAAATGATGGAAATGGAAGGAATAACAAGTTTTCATGCTATCTTGATAGAGGATGGTCAGTATATAAGGGATTTATTGCCATTTATTCACCATATTGAGCCTTATACTCTTTTTTATAACCAAGATTTTAAAACGACAGATTTGGGTATTCTTGATTTATTAAAAAAGTGTTGTGCTCAGGCTGTAGATTTCTCAGATTCCCAGCAATTACTAAAAGATTTATCAACTTCTCTCTTTGGTGGAGGGTATGGGGATAAATTATTTCCGTCTAGTATCCAAATTCATCCATCTTTTGAAGGTTCTATTTCCTATCAAGGATTTGAGCATGTAACTTTAGAAGGGAATTTTGGAGATGGTTTCCAGCAGCTAGCTTATTGGTCCTATAATGTATTGGTAGAAAAGAATGTTCCTACTGAATTATGGCTAGAGTATGAAAAACAAGGGGATTTTGAGTTTCAATTGGTGATTCGTAAGATATGGAATGGGTCAGTCGATGATTTTTTTGAAGAGGAGGTTTATTCAGAGGCTGATCTAGAAAAATCTATTATTATGGATAGCAAAGATAGTAATTACTTGTTATTTATATCGATTGAGGCATGTGGGAATGGGAAACTCCAATTAGGAAATCTTCATAAGAGATGGAGTCGCAAACAATTTGGCAAATTTGTCCTTGGTGGTGGTATATTACATGACGAGAGTCGAGACGAAATCAATTATTTCTTCCATCCAGGTGATTTTAAGCCACCTTTAGCTGTTTACTTTGCTGGTTTTCGTCCTGCCGAGGGATTTGAGGGATATTGGATGATGAAAAATTTGGGATGTCCTTTTCTTCTATTCTCGGATCCTCGTCTTGAGGGCGGAGCATTTTACCTTGGTAGTCAAGAATTAGAAAGTAAGGTAAAACAAACAATTCAATACTACTTAGATTATCTTGGTTTGACATCTAAAGATTTGATTTTATCAGGTCTTTCTATGGGAACTTTTCCATCGCTCTACTATGGAGCTGCTTTTGAGCCACGTGCAGTTATTGTCGGGAAGCCATTAGCTAATATTGGGACTATTGCAAGAAGAGGGCGCTTAGAGGCACCAGGAGTATTTAATACAGGATTTGATGTTCTGAGACATCAGACTGGTGGACAGATTTTGGAAGAGGGTACAAATGATTATTAGGCAAAGAACAGAAATCCTATGGGGAGAGCTTAAAGGTGACTTTTTATGTGGGAGTAAAGTTACTTATCATTCCAATCAGCATATTTCTTTTTTTAATCCGTTGGTAAACTCAGGAGTTGTTTTAAAAAGTTGGGTTTCAAGTTTAAACTATCAATCATCTAGAACACAACCAAGTCTCCCTTTGCTGAAGAGAAAACAAGATTATCAATTATGCATGAATTTTGAATGCTATCCTACAAATGGAGTCTATACAAAGATTGCCTTTTTTGATAGATATGGGGATGTGATTGAAGAGAAAATTGAAAAAATGAAAGTCTTTGATTTTACCTATCCTGATGATACCTATACCTACCAAGTTTCTCTTCTGAGTGCTGGTTTTGAGTCCTTAGATTTCTATTCTTTTTCTATTAAGGAGATGAATCATGTTTAAAGGTTTTTATCAAGATTTTCAACTTCGGAAAGTCAAACGGATTTTAAAAAAAATCAATGCCCTTAAAGAAAAGATGGAGTCTCTATCAGACCAAGAACTAGCGGGGAAGACCTTGACAGCCACCATGCCTGTTTATCTCAATGCCCTGACAGGTAAAGGTACCATGCTAATCACCACTAATGAGTATCTAGCTAAACGTGATGCTGAGGAGATGGGACAAGTTTATCGTTTCTTAGGATTGACAATTGGGGTACCTTTAACAGATGATCCTCAAGATGAGTTAAGCGTGGAAGAGAAGAAAAAGATTTATGAATCTGATATCATTTATACGACTAATGGAGGTTTAGGGTTTGATTATTTGGGTGACAATCTTGCTTCCAATGAAAAGGGAAAATTTTTACGTCCTTTTGATTATGTCATTATTGACGAGATTGATGATATCCTACTGGATAGCTCTCAGACACCACTTATTATTGCGGGAGCTCCGCGTGTTCAGTCTAATCACTACGGTATTATTGATACGCTGGTAACGACTTTAGTAGAAGGGGAGGACTATATCTTTAAGGATGAAAAGAGTGAAGTTTGGCTCACTACCAAGGGGGCTAAGGCTGCTGAAAGCTTTTTAGGAATAGATCATCTTTACAAGGAAGAACATGCGGTTTTTGCTCGTCATTTAGCCTATGCTATTCGAGCCCATAAACTCTATACAAAAGATAAGGACTATGTCATTCGTGGGAATGAAATGGTACTGGTGGATAAGGGGACAGGACGTTTGATGGAACAAACTAAACTTCAAGGAGGCCTCCATCAGGCTATTGAAGCCAAGGAACATGTCAAATTATCTCCAGAGACGCGGGCTATGGCCTCGATCACCTATCAGAGTCTTTTTAAAATGTTTAATAAGATATCTGGTATGACAGGGACAGGTAAGGTCGCGGAAAAAGAGTTTATTGAAACTTACAATATGTCGGTAGTACGCATTCCAACCAATCGTCCTAGACAACGTATTGACTATCCAGATAATCTATATATCACTTTACCTGAAAAAGTGTATGCTTCTTTGGAATACATCAAAGAATACCATGCTAAGGGGAATCCTTTGCTCGTTTTTGTAGGCTCAGTTGAAATGTCTCAGCTTTATTCGTCACTCTTGCTTCGTGAAGGGATAGCCCATAATGTCCTAAATGCTAATAATGCGGCGCGTGAGGCTCAGATTATCTCCGAGTCAGGTCAGATGGGGGCTGTGACAGTGGCTACCTCTATGGCAGGACGGGGTACGGATATCAAGCTTGGTAAAGGAGTCGCAGAGCTTGGGGGCTTGATTGTTATTGGGACTGAGAGGATGGAAAGTCAGCGGATCGACCTACAAATTCGTGGACGTTCTGGTCGTCAGGGAGATCCTGGTATGAGTAAGTTTTTTGTATCCTTGGAGGACGATG
>QWCF01000784.1_pt1 | contig 14790 bp, 10 predicted proteins | sample 1972521 | NCBI WGS metagenome assembly QWCF01 (sample SAMN09866715, study PRJNA288562) | Human oral metagenome isolate term4_saliva, whole genome shotgun sequencing...
GTTTAGCTTAGAGCAGAGCGTCGAACTTCTCTTTGAGAACGTCCTTTGAAGCTGCGCCAACAAACTTGTCAACCAACTGACCACCCTTAAAGAAGAGGATAGTTGGGATGTTACGTACACCGAAATCAATGGCTACGTCATCATTCTCCTCAACATCACACTTGCCTACAACAATCTTACCATCGTACTCTTCAGCGAGTTCTGAGATGATAGGACCAATCATCTTACAAGGTCCACACCATGTTGCCCACAAATCAACTACCAATGGTAACTCACCATTCTTGTAAGTCTCTAAATTCTCGTTAGTAATTACTACTTCCATTTTTATTCTGTTTATAAGTTTATTAATATTGTCTTTTCTATCTATTTACTCATCATCAAAGATTGTGCCACTTTCAATTTAGTTTATATGGAACTCCATCTTCTCATTCGATGAGATAAAGTCTATCAGCGTACGGTCGACGTTAACGCCACCATTCTTACTCCTTAGCATAAGAACTGTGTTGTCAGGCGTTCGCAACTGTATGTAAAGCTGTGTGTTACCGATGTGTTCTTCGATGACTGTTGCTAATTCCGAAACGAAGGCATCGTCTAATGCTGTTGCGTCCATAGAGATGGTAAAGCGTTCCAAACGATTTTGTTTCACGTCATAGAGTTGCTCAATCTTTTGCACTTTTAGCTCTAACATGTCAGGATTATTGCGGTAACGAGGCTGACACTTAGCTGTTATATAGACGGTGTAGTTCATCTTCAGGAGGTTGTTCCATCGTGCCCAGTCGTCACCAAACAATGCTAATTCGCCCGTTCCCTCAAAGTCTTCTATCGTGACAAAGCCAAAAGGCTTACCTGTCTTTTGCGAGAAGCGTTCGTTTACAGATGTGACAATACCGCCAAATGTCACTTCGTCAGCTTTTGCCAATTCTGTCATATTCGCATTGCGACCAATCATAGAGCAACGAGTGTTACACATGTTATTCAGAACAACACTGTATTCATCGAGTGGGTGGGCTGACAGATAGATACCAACAAGTTCACGCTCCTTGTTTAATTTCTCAATGACTGGCCACTTCTCTGCTTTTGGTGCAATAGGATGTACTACATCAATAGCATCCATACCTCCGAAGAGGGAGTTCTGTTGTTGTGCCTTTTCTGCTTGGAAAAGCTGCCCATAACGGACGATGGTATCTAAGAACAAATCACCCTTTGCTGTGACTGCAAAGTATTGTTCTCGCTGTAAACCGAAGCTGTCGAAACCACCACTATAAGCCAAACTTTCAAATGCTTTGCGGTTCACATTACTGAGGTCAACACGCTCAGCAAAGTCGTATATATCCTTATAAGGACCATTCTCCATGCGTTCACGTACAATACTATCAGCTGCACTTGCCCCCATTCCCTTGATAGCAGAGAGTCCGAAGCGAATCTCACCATGCTTGTTCACACCAAAGCCAATCTGACTCTCGTTGACATCAGGACCAAGGGTTGCAATCTTCAATGCCTTACATTCCTCCATCAACTTAGTGATTTCGGTAATCTGACTGAAGCGACGTGTCATCAACGCAGCCATATATTCGGCTGGATAATGCGCCTTCATGTAAGCCGTCTGATAAGCTACCCATGAGTAGCAAGTGGCATGTGACTTATTGAAAGCATAGCTGGCGAACTTCTCCCAGTCGCTCCATATCTTCTCAAGAACCTGTGGGTCGTGTCCGTTCTCTTGTCCTTGCTTGATGAACTTAGGCTTCATCTTGTCAACGATGGCCTTCATCTTCTTACCCATTGCCTTACGAAGGGCATCACTCTCACCACGTGTAAAGTTCGCTAACTGGCGACTCAAGAGCATTACTTGCTCCTGATAGACTGTGATACCGTATGTGTCTTTGAGGTACTTCTCCATACATGGGATGTCGTACTTTACCAAAGAAGGTTCGTGTTTACGCTTGATAAAGTCAGGAATATAGTCCATTGGTCCCGGACGATAGAGCGCATTCATGGCGATGAGGTCTTCAAACACAGTTGGATGAAGCTCACGAAGGTATTTCTGCATACCTGCCGACTCAAACTGGAAAGTACCAACGGTCTGTCCACGTTGATAGAGTTGGTAGGTCAATTCGTCATCAATAGGAATCTTCTCAAGGTCAATCACGTCGCCAGTTGTCTGCTTAACAACCTTACAAGCCTCCTTTAACTCGGATAGCGTTTTCAGTCCGAGGAAGTCCATCTTAATAAGACCAGTAGATTCAATCACGTGACCATCATACTGGGTCACAGGTACTTTCTTCTCTGGGAAGTCTGGGTCTGTTGCCGTAGAGATAGGCACCCATTCATCAATAGGGTTACGACAGATAATGAATCCACAGGCATGGATACCCGTTCCACGTACTGTTCCCTCCAGCATCTTGGCGTATTTAATCGTATTACGCTCCCTTATGTCTTCACTAACCTCTGCATTCTGCAACTCTGGGGTACACTTGATAGCATTCGTTAAGTTCATCTTCATGCCATCAGGTAAGCGTTCTGGAATCGCCTTACAAAGGGCATTAGAGACATCTAACGGTAGTTTCTCTACGCGAGCAACATCCTTGATAGAGTTCTTTGTTGCCATTGTAGAGTAGGTAATAATATGTGCACAGTTCTCGTGTCCGTACTTATCCATTACCCACTGCAGCACACGTCCGCGGCCATCATCATCGAAGTCGGTATCAATATCAGGGAGGTTGACACGGTCAGGGTTGAGGAATCGCTCAAAAAGTAGGTCATACTTCAATGGATCAATCTGCGTAATTCCCAAGCAATAAGCCACAACCGAACCTGCGGCAGAACCACGTCCCGGACCTACCATTACGTCCAAGTCCTGTCGTGCAGCATTGATAAAGTCTTGTACTATGAGGAAGTAACCAGGGAAACCCATCGTCTTCATGACGTGTAACTCAAAGCGAATATGATTCTTAACCTCGTCAGAAAGAGGGTCGCCATATAGCTTTTTGGCACCATCGTAAGCTAACTTCGCAAGATAATCGGCTTCAAACTTAATGCGATACATCTTCTCATAGCCTCCTAATCGGTCGATAACCTTCTGTCCTTCTTCAGGGGGAAGAGGGTTCTCGCCATTCTCGTCGGTGGTAAACTCCTTGTATAAGTCTTCCTCAGTGAACTTCTTTTTCCATTCTTTTTCCGTTCCGAAGTCTTCTGGGATGGGGAAGAAAGGCATGATAGGGCCATGATTAATATCATAAGATTCTACCTTATTTAGGATTTCCAGCGTATTCGTCATAGCTTCAGGGACGTCTGAGAATATCTCATTCATCTCTGCACGCGTTTTAAACCACTCTTGTTTAGAGTAACGCATACGCTTAGGATCATCTAAATCTTCATTTGTTGAAAGACAGAGTAAGTGGTCATGTGCCTCGGCGGTCTCCTTGTCTTCGAAGTGACAGTCATTGGTACATACGATCTTTATACCATATTCTTGTGCAAACTTCATGAGTACTTTGTTCGCTTTCTGCTGTAAAGGATAAGCCTCACGGTTTGCCACTAAACTTGGGTCTTTTACTTCATGGCGTTGCAACTCAAGGTAGAAATCATCTCCAAAGACACGATGATACCATTCGCAAGCTTCTCTTGCCCCCTCGATATCATCATGTATAATCTTGTTAGGGACTTCACCTGCAATACAAGCTGTACACACAATCAGTCCCTCATGATACTTCTCAAGCTGCTCACGGTCCGTTCGGGGGCGATAGTAATAACCATCTACCCACGCATTAGATACAAGTTTAATAAGGTTCTTGTATCCTGTATAGTTCTTTGCCAATACGATAAGGTGGTAGCCTGAATTATCATGCATACTCTTATCCTTATCATGCATTGTGCGACGTGCTACATACATCTCACATCCGAAGATAGGCTTGAAAGGCTCTTCACCCTTCTCTTTCCTACCTTTATTGACCTTTGCACAATAGTCAGCAAACTCTTTTATGCCGAACATTACACCATGATCAGTAATCGCCATACCCTTCATTCCGTCTGCAATAGCCTTATCAACAAGGCGTGTAACCTTAGACTGACCATCAAGAATAGAATAATTGGTGTGGACGTGTAAATGTACGTAATCTTCCATTGAACTTATGCGTTTTTGAACTGTAAAGTTACTATGAAAAGCCGACATAACAAAAGATTGAGAGTGAAAATTTGTGGAAATGACAAAAAAGAAGTACCTTTGCAACAAAACAAATACGTCGTTTATCGACCATGGGAAAAAGGATGGTATTGTCGTAGCTCCAGCCGACGGTCATATCGTTGTTATAGAAGAGGTAGACGAAAACGAATATTTTCATGAGCGCCGATTGATGATTTCAATCTTTATGAGTCTATGGAACGTTCATGCCAATTGGTTCCCTGTAGATGGAGTAGTAAAGTCTGTACAGCATTTTGATGGTAACTTCCACAAGGCTTGGCTACCTAAGGCAAGTGAGGAGAACGAACATGCAGATACTATCATCACAACTCCTGATGGTACAGACATCCTCTGTCGTCAGATTGCAGGTGCTATGGCACGCCGTATCGTGACATACGCTAAACCCGGTGAAGATTGTTATATTGATGAGCATCTTGGTTTTATTAAGTTAGGTAGTCGTGTTGATATCTTCCTTCCTGTCGGCTCTGAGGTATGTGTTAAGATGGGACAGTCGACAACGGGTGACCAAACAGTGATTGCTAAGTTGAAGCCAAATAACAAGTAAAGATGAAGAAACATATTCCTAATAGTATTACTTGTTGCAACCTTATCTCTGGTTGCATCGCTATTGGTTTTGCTTTTGCAGGCAAGATAGAGGTTGCTTTGCTATTTATAATTATAGGTGCAGTGTTTGATTTCTTTGATGGAATGGTGGCACGCTTACTGAATGTTAGTTCTCCTATTGGTAAGGAGTTAGACTCTTTGGCAGACGTTATTACTTTCGGTGCAGCACCATCAGCTATCATCTTTTCACAGTTATACGTAATGTCTTATCCTGTTTTTCTTGAGCCATTACGCGACTATCTGCCTTATACAGCCTTTATCATGGCAGCTTTCTCGGCCTTGCGTCTTGCAAAGTTCAATCTTGATGAACGTCAGGCATTAGGTTTTATAGGATTGCCAACACCAGCGAATTCACTCTTTTGGGGTTCACTTCTTGTAGGTGTAGGGGAGAAGTTAGAGACTCATCCTTGGGTTTTATACTTCCTCCTTGCAGGTATTCTGATTAGTTCATGGCTGCTTGTATCAGAGATTCCAATGTTTGCTTTAAAGTTCAAGCACTGGTCATTCAAGGGTAATGAGGTGAAGTATCTCTTCTTGATTACTTGTTGTCCATTGGTAGTCATCTTTGGTATCTCGTCATTTGCTATTATCATTGCATGGTATGTGATACTATCAGCTATCGTAAAACAATCCCCAACACAACAGTAAGGGGTATAAGTTCAAAGCTATGTCAATTATTGCTTTTATTCTGAAGTTTGCATTCTTCTTTTTTATAGCGTTTTTTGTGATTATCTTATGGGTGGCTTTTGCATTCTATAAGCAGATGACACGCGCACGTCGTCAGTTTAATCCTAACAACTATCAGTATCAAGAACCAAGCTCTACAGAGAATACTATTATCGATAATCGCCCAATAGAGGAACGCCGTAAGCAGGTAATTCCAGACAGTGAGGGTGAGTATGTAGACTTCACCGAGTCTGATGATACACAATCATAATAAGAGGTAATAGAATCATTATATACAAAAAATATAGGACAAGTCAATGTGATTTGTCCTATATTTTTATCTTTACTTTTTCTATTGATGCTCAATAGCATTCGAATTAAGCCTTAATTGGCTTCTAAAAGGTGCTCTTTTGAAGTCTTACTAACGCCCTTTAAGAGGCTTATAAAGCACCTTTTCTTTTTCTGTTTCGTAACATTTTGAATACAAGACAGTTACAAGTGTGCTCGAAAATGTGTTTTTATCCCTATAAATTGCCCAATGAGTGGCAAATTATGTAAAGATATTTCGCATTCGCATGAATTACTTTTTGGTGTTCTTTTCTTATTAACAACTCAGCTTACGAGTACCATCTGGTTGTTCTTCAATCGTAACCTTGATGACATTCTCAGGGAGGATTTCCTCGATGAGTTCTGGCCATTCTAACAAGCAGAGGTTACCACTGTAGAAATAGTCCTCATATCCCATGTCATATACCTCTTCCAACTTCTTGATACGATAGAAGTCAAAGTGATAGATTGGGTCACCGTTGCCATCCGTATATTCGTTGATAATAGCGAAAGTAGGGGAGGTGATAACATCTTCTACGCCCAAGACCTCGCAAAGAGCCTTGATAAAAGTAGTCTTTCCTGCACCCATCTTTCCGTAGAAAGCGAATACCTTTCCATCACCCATCCCCTTGACAAATTCCTTTGCAGCCTCATGGATGGAATCGAGGCTTTTGATTGTAATTTCCATATTGTTTTCTTTTTATTCTGTTTATGCGGTAGGTGGTTGTCTGCAGTTCGTCCATTTGTATGGAACTATATGTTTTCAAGGATTTTACAGATTCCTATGTGAGAACGATCCTATACAACCTATGTTTATGTCTTAAGCACGCTTACCTTTAATAAGATATATTCTCTATCCCATTCTTAAGTGTATTTGAGGAAATCTCCCCTCCTTTCGGAGGGGTTGGGGGAGGCTTCCTCTTACCTCTTCCTCGGACTAAGTGTTGCCAATGGCACAATCATCTCTTCCATTGAGATACCTCCGTGCTGGAATGTATCTTTATAGTAAGAGACGTAATAGTTATAATTATTAGGGTAGGCAAAGAATGAGTCGCCTGTTGCAAAGACATAGCTTGTGCTGAGGTTTGGTGCAGGGAGCTGTGCAAGATGAGGATTCTTGATAGCGAATACCTGACGTGCATCGTAGTTGAGGCTCTTTCCTAATTTATAACGCAGATTGGTATTCGTATTGCGGTCACCGATAATCTTGACAGGATTTGTCGTACGGATAGAACCGTGATCGGTTGTAATAATGACCTTATAGTCAGACTGCGCCAACTCTTTGAATACATCTGCCAATACGCTATGTTGGAACCAACTAAGCGTAATAGAGCGATATGCACTCTCGTTACTTGCTAATTCACGTATCATTCTCATCTCTGTACGAGCGTGGGAGAGCATGTCGACGAAGTTGACCACGAGTACATTGAGGTCGTTCTGCGCAAGGTTTTTATATTGCTGCATGAACTTGTCTGCACCAGTAGAGTTGTTAATCTTATGATAAGAGAACTTATCATGTCGGCGATAGCGGTCTATCTGTGTTTGTATGAGTGGTTCCTCGTTAAGGTTTTTACCTTCTTCCTCGTCTTCATCTACCCATAGTTCTGGGAACATTGTTGCTATCTGCTTTGGCATAAGACCGCTGAAAATAGCATTACGAGCATACTGTGTGGCAGTTGGAAGAATACTCATGTAGAGGTCTTCTTCAATGTCAAACATGTCGCCAATCTCTTTTGAGAGAATACGCCATTGGTCGAGTCGGAAGTTATCAATGACGATGAGAAACACCTTCTCACCTTTGTCAATGAGTGGGAACACTTTACTTTTGAAGATATCAGTACTAAGCAACGGACGATTATCATCGTTGTTCGTCTGCTGTTTCTTCTGTCCTGCCAATTTAGAGAAGCTATTGCTGACTTTGTTGTCTTGTGGTGCTACCCAATCAAGATAGTTTTTCGCAATGTATTTAGCAAAACCATTGTTGGCTTCTTCCTTTTGCATCTTCAGCATCTCGGTCATATTGCTATCAGCACTGCTTAGTTCCAGTTCCCAATGTACAAGCTTTCGATAGACGTCCTTCCAGTCATTGAATGTTCGGCAGTCGGCTATCTGCATAGCAATTTGCTGGTAGTTCTGCTGATAACCGCTTTGAGTTACTTCCGTAACAATCTCCTTTTGGTGGATATTCTTCTTCAGTGTAAGAAGAATCTGATTAGGGTTGACAGGCTTAATAAGGTAATCGGCAATCTTTGCACCGATAGCCTGGTTCATTATGTCTTCCTCCTCACTCTTCGTTACCATAACGATAGGGGTGGCAGGTTGAATCTCCTTAATACGTTGCAACGTTTCTAAACCAGATAAACCCGGCATCTGCTCGTCCAAGAGAACGAGATCGAATGTCTGTGTTTGGCATTGGTCAATGGCATCAGTACCATTGCTGACCGTCACCACTTCGTATCCTTTCTTCTCAAGGAAGATGATATGAGCCTTTAACAACTCAATCTCATCATCTACCCAAAGTAACAATCCATTGCTCATAGCTGTTATCTCCTTTCCTTAGAACCCCTCCAAATCGTAGTATTCATCTTCGATATCGTTCTGGATGGGCTGGTTCTTTTTATTATTCTTGTTGTTTGTCTTGTTCTGTTGTGGTACTTCATCACCGAAATAGATTATCGGACCGTCATCCGAAACCTTCTTTTTCTGCACCGGTGTTGTCTGTGGCTTCTGTGTAGAAGGCTGTTGCGTCTTTGGTGCTGTAGGCTTAGCAGACTTGTCTGTTGCCACCGGTTTTGTTGTCTTTGCAGGTGCTACAGGAGTCGTAGGCTTAGCTGGTATAACAGGCTTAGTTGTCTTGTTTGGAGTTGTTGGCACTGTTGGCTTAGCCGGTGTTACAGGAGTAGTTGGCTTTGCAGGTTCCTCCTCTGGTATGAAGTAAGTGCTGTTGTCGTCCAGTACAGGCTTTTTCTCCTCCGTTATAGGCTTCTTTTCTTCTATTATAGGCTTCTTTTCAGTTGCAGGTTTCTTATCTTCTACAACTGGCTTCTTGTCCTCTACAGGAATCTCAAAGGTATTGTTATCTTGTTCGATTACCTTCTGTTCTGTCTTCTTAGGCTTTGATTCCTCCATTGGGATAGTCATCGTGTTGTCAACAGGTACGTCCTGTGTGTCAGGATAGAGGTCAGGATCATTTGCATGTTTCTGTTCTATCTCCTGCTGTATATCGCGTTCACGTGGTGTTGCAACCTCAGCTGGCTCACTCAGTAAGTATCTTTGTGTCACGACTAAAGGTGCAAAATGCTTTGCATAGAACGCCTCGTAGTCCTTGTAACTATATATTGTTCCTATCAGTTTAAGGTTCTTTTCGCTGATAATAATTCCCTTTGTACTCTTGCCCATTTGCTGTGCTACAGCCTGTGAGGCGAATAATTGACGTGCATATTGATAAGCCTCATCAAAGCTACGGAAGCCTGATACCTGCATCTGATGTAAGCCATTGAGGTCTTCTATCTCAATTTCAAAGTTACGAACGAGGAAGTTTGTGAAGTTGAATCGTGCTAATTCGAATAGTAACTTATTCTCTTTCAGGGAGTCAGGGTGGTACACTAACAGGAACTTAAAGTCTATATCACGCTCTGAAGAAAGCTTAGCTTGTTGTATGCTATCGCTATCTTTCATTACGTTTGCACGATAGTTCCAGATGTCGTCAAGGTCAAACTTACCTCCACGTAGCTTCTTTCCAGCTTGCACACCATTAACAATCATACCCGCCATCTCGCTTATACGACTGTTAGGATACTTCTGTACAACCTCTTTCATGTCATTGACACAACCCGTAGGATCTCCATTGTTCAGTTTCCCTAAGCCTCCAATGAAGAGGAACTTATCCCTATTGGCACCCATTGGGAAGCGTGAATTCGAGATGCGAGTGTTAGCTGCAACCTCACCATATCGACCTTGTTTGAAGGCTTCGTAGGTTGCTGCATAAAGAGAGTCTTCTATCTGTACACCGAAACGAAGGTTCTGTTTGTAGTACGGATCAGTAAGGAGAGCAGTCCACTTACTCTTTGGGAACTTCTGACTTAGGCGTGTAACATAGTTCTCAGCCACCTGTGGTTCATTCTTACGCATGTAGAGTAGGTAGAGATGATAGTACACATCATCCATCTGTTCATAGTCAGGATAGTTGTCACTCACACGCCTTAAGGCCTTTTCAGCTAACCGAAGGTTGTCGAGTCTGTCCTTAAAGATAACACCAGAATGGTGCAAACCATCTTCTAATATCTTATTACTTGCCTCCAACTGTTCCGCAGTGAACGGTATCTGTGACAGATAATACTCACGTTTATGAGGGTCATTCTTAAGCGAGTCAGCTGCTTGTTTGATAGAATCCTGTCGTGCTTCAGCGTGCATGATAGAATCCCTTTGCTGCTCTGTAAGTTCAATAGGCATGTTCGTATTGCCTATTTTGCCCACAACACTTTGATTAATGCGCTGCCAGTTATCAACATTCTCTCGTTTACCCCATAGTTGTTGGAAGGTAGTCTTACCTTGTTGAACCGCTGTTGGGTTATAGAAATACCACGTATTTCCTTGTTGTTGTCTATTATTTAAAGGCTTAGGCGTCCCAAGGTTATTGTTTCCAAAGTTGCCATCCATACCTTGCTGCTGTCCATTATTCATTGCAGTCTGCAGCTGTCGTTCTTCTTTTTCTTTCTTCTTAAGGGCAGTAATGACACGATCAATCGCAGCATTACGCTCTTGTTCAGAGCATTTTGCAAGATATTGAAGCGAGTCTTGGAGCTGTACGGCATCTGTATAAGGAGCTAACTCGTCTAATATCTTTGAACGTTCAGACAACTGCTCATAGTCTTTGCGGTCCTTATCAAGAAGTCCGATAGCTTCTCCATAGCATCGTTTAGCATCTCCAAAGCGTTCCTTTGCCCAGTAGAGATCACCGAGGTGGAGCAGTAATACGCCTTTCTCAATACCACTTCTTGTTGCCTTCTTGTTACCTAACTCGTATGCATTAATGGCTGCAAGCGTATCTCGTGCAGCAAGGTGTATATTGCCCATAGCGTAATACACTTGGTCAAGATACTCCTTGTTATTGTCCGAAGCAGCCATTTGCTTGAGTTTGCTAATCATCTTCTTCGTCTGCCCCTTAGCGGTAACTTCAGTCTGTGCAATACGTGCATTGAACTCTAATTCATAGGGAGGGTTGGTACGAATTACACGTTGGAACGCTTTGTAAGCTTCCTCATTTCTGCCGAGTGAAGCCAATACCTGTCCAAGTAGATACAACTCACGAGCCTTCTGCTTCTTACGCATTTCATGCTTGATAACCTTTTGGAGATAAGGAACAGCCTTCTCAAACTCACCTGAATGCAGGTAATAATCAGCATAGGTATAGTCCCACTCTTTCACAGCTCGCCAGTCCAAAGAGTCGCGCTGCATATTCCGAATGACATCCTCAGCATCATAGAGCCAGTCTTGTTCTATGTAACACTTAGCTAACCAAGCCCTCGCTTTCCCATAGATTGCAGGTTGTCCTTTGTAGATGCGGCTCATATAAGCAAAGGTAGCAGCCGCTTCTTCAAAGGCACCTTTATGGAATTGTGAACGCCCCATGAGCATCCATGCCTTCCATAAGAAGGGGTTATATTCACGGCGTGATAGCCATTCTATGTCCTTTTCTGTCTTTCGTCTGCTCTTTGTCCATTCTGGTCTTTTCTTGATACTATGCTTTGCAATCGCCTTCTCAGCCTTTTCTATAGCCCTATCGAAGTTACCCTTTCCTAAGTCACGACTATTCTTATTGCCGACAGTATAGAGTGGGATGAGTTCTGTGAAGTTATCCTTATTTCCCTTCTCCTTCTCTAATGAACCATCAATATAAGCTTGTGCACCGTTATAGTAGACGTTATAACGTGTATTGAAGGCATGCCACCAACGCGTTTGTGCGGTGTTATTCTTTGTTGAGCAACTAATAATTGTTAGTACACTGATTGCCAACAGAGAGGGGATAATATGTCTTAATACTCTTTTCTTCACATTTTATTTTATTGTTCTGTTCTAAAGCATGTATCTTCAGACAGCAATAGATACAGATATAACAGGCTTAACCTTCTATCATTGTTATCAATTCATCTTTAATTTGATTGGGTAGGTTGATTTCCCGAAGGATAAGGCTTCTGTTCCAACCTTTCACCTCATGGGGTTGCATCGTATAAAGAACCGTTGCAAACTCCTCAGCTTCCTCGTCGGTATATTGGTCAGACGGCCTACCACGAAAACGATCAAGTTCTTCATCGTCATAGTATTCTACGCCTTTTACAGCTGCTTCCATCATACATACCTGTTCACATTTGTCGTCTGTTCCGTCACAAGAAGAACAATCCCCAGATGTCGGCATGACAATATCTGGCTCACCTTCTTTCTTCTTGGTGAGCTTTGTTGCGATAGCAGCTATAATCGCTAAGATTAAAAGAGAACCTATGCCAATGAAAAATATATTCATTCTTTTACTTCGTTTTATTGTTTGAGCGGCTCTGTGAGTAGGTTAATCCACTTCTTGTATATGGAAGCCCGCTTTGCGTAAATCGTCCCAATAGTGAGGATAAGACTTAGAAACTACCTCTGGGTTATTGATACGTATCTCACCCAATTTGATAGCTAATGGGGCAAACGACATTGCCATGCGATGGTCTTCGTAGGTTTCTATGATGGGTTCTGCCATTGGTTCGCAACGTTCACCATTCCATGAAAGCTCTGTTCCATTCTCATCATAGAGGATATAACCTAACTTCTCCATCTCTCTCTTCATAGCGTCAATGCGGTCAGTCTCTTTAATTTTTAGCGTACCTAAGCCTGTGAAATGGAAGGGTATTCCTAATATCGGACACACAGCGATGAGCGTTTGGGCCAAGTCTGGCTGATTGGTAAAGTCATACTCCATTCTGTTCAGCATTCGAGAATGGCGTGTCAATATCGCTTCTGGTAAGCCGTTAGAATCTTTATCCTTAAAACTTGTCTTTATTCCTAATAGGGAGAAGATGTAACGCACAGCCGAGTCGCCTTGTCGTGAACCATCTTTCAGTCCTTGCAAAGCTACCTTTGAGCGTGTGTCATCTGTCAGAGCAAGTATCTCATACCAATAGCTTGCTGCGCTCCAATCACTTTCTATTGTGTAGGCACGTTGCTGATAGGCTTGTGACTTTACGCTAATTGTATCAAAGTCTGACCATTCTGCCGATACACCAAACTCATGCATAAGATGCAATGTGAGGTCTATGTAAGGTCGTGAAATAATGTTACCCGTCAGCTTTAGTTCTAATCCTTTTGTCAGAATAGGCGCAATCATCAATAGTGCAGAGATATACTGCGAACTGACGTTGCCTGGTATCTGCAATGAACCTCCTTCAAGTTGTCTGCCACGGATGTGGAGTGGGGGATAACCTTCTTCGCCAACATACTCAATCTCTGCCCCTAAATAACGTAGTGCATCTACGAGAATACCAATCGGACGATGTTTCATTCGTTCCGTTCCTGTGATTGTATATTCTCCATCCGTTGCACTTAGATAAGCTGTCATAAAGCGCATTGCTGTTCCTGCAGCTTTGATATCTATCATATCTGACTGCTTACTTAGTCCACGGATGATAACCTCTGTATCGTCACAATCCGATAGGTTTTCTGGCATCATTCCTCCCTTTGTAAGTGCTTGGATAATCAATGCACGATTACTGATACTTTTTGATGCGGGAAGCGTGATAGAAGTATCAATATGTTCGGGGCAAGTTATGATGTATTGCATGTGTATTTAGTGCAGATTTATTATAGGACAAAAGTACGAAATAAACTTGGTATAAGAGAAAAAGAAGTCCAAAAGTTTGCTAATATGGTGGAAAGTAACTAATTTTGCATTGCTTTAAAAAGAGCGGGATGTAGTTCAGTAGGTTTAGAATGCTGGTCTGGGGGACCAGTGGTCGCCAGTTCGAGCCTGGTCATCCCGACCATAAAACATTATTACAAAGGGACTGTTTATCAGTTCCCTTTTTTGTTAAAAGAGGTGTACTTACTTCTTTCCTATCCTGTTTATCTATTGTGGGTGCCGTTCTCTATTGAGGACTGACCCGGACTAAGTCGAGAGATGAATTTTGATTAACCATAGATTGTGTCTGTGGCTTGGGTAGCTTCTTACCTTATCATGCTTCTCCTGAAATACAGTAGGATAACGATTATAAAAGAGAGGGCACATTTCTTTATACGGTGAGAGCATCACTATAATCATTCCTTACAGTTCTTTTTCATCGCACAAAACTCCAGCACGCATGGTGCGGAGGCTGAACATGCATGGTGCGGGGGCTTAGCACTAATCGTAAGGATGGTTTATGACCCAGTAAAAGTCCTTCTGTACACGAGATGAGCAGGCTGTCAACGTGTTATGAGATGGCTGAGAGGATGTAGAGTAGGGATTACCTTCCCACCATTCTCCCCTCTTTTTTTAGAAAGAAGCGCTTTTATTCGAATTTTATAGATTTGATAAGTTCGGTGATATAACCGACAGATACACCATAGTCGAAGGCAGATATGATACAAGCCTTCTCTTTCTTCTTATCAATAAGGATGCAGTAACGCCAGAAGATACTTTCTCCTTTTTTCTCAATCTCCCTTATACGGTATGTACAAGTGTTGCCATTAATATTCTCTTGACCCTCTGCAATTAGTTGAGGAGAAACGTCATCGAAACTTTTGAGTATTCCTTTTTCCCAATTCCTATAAACTTTTTCTGTATATTCATCAGATAAATAGAATGCAGTTAGGCTCGCATCACCAACGTATTTATTGTGTAATCCGAACAAAGGGTCGATAGGTAACTTTTCTTTAGGCTGTTCTCTATTACAGGTGAAACCTTTTGGAATTGTAAAGATAAACACTCCATTGGTACGTTGGTTAGGCTGTAGCTTCCTACTAAGCATCTCTTTTTTCTGCTT
>QWCF01001834.1_pt1 | contig 14708 bp, 13 predicted proteins | sample 1972521 | NCBI WGS metagenome assembly QWCF01 (sample SAMN09866715, study PRJNA288562) | Human oral metagenome isolate term4_saliva, whole genome shotgun sequencing...
ACAATGGAAAAGGAAGGAATATCTGAAAGATAATCAATACCGGGACTATCCAACCAGTCTATTTGATAATTACCAGAATACTTGTTCTTATAGACTCCTGCTCCTGCTTTCACAAACTTCTCGCAGAGATATTTTCTATAAGCAGGTGCATTGAGGTCAATCGTCAGATTCAGGGAAAGATAAGAACGAATAAAAGCCTTAAGAAAAGCAATTTCATCTTTTGGATGTTCGTCCATCTTCACAAGTTTCTTGTAAATATCTGCGTCCGAGAATTCCGTAGCTTGCCCATATTGATAGGCAAAACCAATCTTTCTTTGCCCATCTTTGTCGGTTACCATGCGAAAAGCAAGATTACAATCACGCTTTCGTTTATGGTCATATAGCTGTATACTGTACCAGCTTTCACCCACAGACCTTATCTTTAAATCGTCTAATGACCATCGTGGGTCATTATTATCCTCTAATGGAAATAAAGGTAAATAGGTCATTCCATCACGATAACACAGTTTATCAATCAAAGTCTGTGTGAGAAACCTACGCTCTTCATGGACAGAAATATCCTGACCATGTGCTCTTTTAAGATAGAGACGATAATAATCTCTGATGACATTTATGTCTTTTGTCGTGTCATTTACAACAGCTTTCGGCTGTACGAAAACAACTGAATCACTAAGAATATCTATCCTTATAGGAATGAATACGAGCGCCACACCGTTTAGGGCTCACTCATTATCCTTTTATTTACCGCTTACTCCACTGACAAACAGTGTTTATGCTCATCAAAGAAGAAATCTGAAGTTTTCAGTTTATCGGTCAAGTTTCCACGTAACACCGTCCTTGGTGTCCTTAACTTGGAAGCCAGCCTCAGCAAGAGCATCACGAATCTGGTCGCTAACAGCCCAATTCTTCTCTGCTTTTGCCTTTGCACGAAGGTCGAGTACCATATCAACCACCTTGCCGTAAGCCTCCTCACGAGCATCGTTATTGGCTCCACGCTCATTCTGAAGACCAAGGATATCGAAGGCAAAGAGCTGCATTGCCTCAGTAAGTTCCTTAAGGTCGTCGGCTGAAATCTGCGCCTTATGGTCGATGAGGATGTTCACCAAGTGGCAAGCCTCAAAGAGAGTAGAGATGACAGCAGGGGTCATCAAGTCGTCGTTCATTGCATCATAGCACTTCTGACAGAAGCCTGCAACAAACTTCTTTGTATTCTCATCTGAAGCTGCAGTTGGCTGAATACGTGCCAAATCCTCAATACCATTCATCAAACGTTCGTAGCCCTTCTCAGCAGCCTGTAATGCCTCGTTAGAGAAGTCTACTGTTCCACGATAGTGAGCAGAGAGGATGAAGAAACGAATTGTCATTGGAGAGTAAGCCTGTGTGAGCGTGTCATGCTCGCCAGTAAAGAACTGTTCAAGCGTAATAAAGTTGCCAAGAGACTTGCCCATCTTCTGTCCGTTGATGGTAATCATATTGTTGTGCATCCAATACTTCACCATTTCATCACCTTGTGAAGCCACAGCTTGTGCAATCTCGCACTCATGATGAGGGAAGATAAGGTCCATACCGCCACCGTGGATATCAAAGTGATCACCCAAATACTTGCGTCCCATCGCTGTACACTCGCAGTGCCAACCAGGGAAACCATCGCTCCAAGGAGATGGCCAACGCATGATATGCTCTGGCATAGCACGTTTCCAAAGAGCAAAGTCAATCTGATTACGCTTCTCACCAACACCTGCCAACTCACGAGAATTGTTTATCATGTCAGTGATGTTACGACCAGAAAGAACGCCATAGTGGTGGTTTTTATCGTATTTCTCTACATCAAAGTAGATACTTCCATTGCTTTCATAGGCATAGCCGTTGGCAAGAATCTGCTTTACAAGTTCTTCCTGCTCGATGATATGACCTGTTGCATGTGGTTCGATGCTTGGTGGAAGAACGTTGAGCGAACGCATAGCATCGTGATAGCGGTTGGTATAGTGCTGCGCAATCTCCATTGGCTCCAACTGCTCAAGACGTGCTTTCTTCTCAATCTTGTCATCACCCTCGTCAGCATCATGCTCCAAATGGCCCACGTCCGTGATGTTACGAACATAACGAACCTTGTACCCTATGTGTTTAAGATAGCGGAAAAGAATATCAAAGGTGATAGCAGGACGTGCGTGTCCGAGGTGTGGATCGCCATAAACAGTTGGTCCACAGACATACATTCCTACGTTAGGAGCTGCAATCGGTTGGAAGAGTTCCTTCTTACGATGCAGTGTATTGTAAATAACTAAGTCTTGCATAATGCCGTTGTTTATATCTTAATGATGCAAAATTACAAAATAATTATCATCTGCACCACTGTTGTTCTGACTTTTTATGAGCTATGTTTAGGGCAAAGGCTTATTAGGACTATTGGTCTTATTAGCCTAATTAGCCAACCTATTCATCAAAGCCTATTGGACGAAACTGATGCTGTTCTTCGCTATAGATATAGCCTGCTTCACGCAAGTTGGCTTTGAGTTTATCTATATCTTCATTGAAATTGTAACAAAGTGACTCTAAAGAATCAAACTCTTCATCACGTAGTAGCATGTTAACACTGCTTACTAATATTGCTGGGTCTTTTGGTAAATACTCCATTATTACTATTTATTGAAAACGAAAGGACTACTTCATGGACTCTCCTAAGAACTGGAGAGGCAAGAGGTCCTTTACACTATTGATAACATATATGCCTGCCGTACCATAAAGAAGGATACGGATAGGCTGTTTATAACGGTCTTCTATTTCTAAAATAACTTGCCGACAGGCTCCACAAGGTACTATCGGGTCACGCATCAAACCATACTCATTGGCTGCGGCAATGGCAAGTGTGGTGACTGCTTGGTCTGGATAGACAGACTGAGCAGCAAAGATTGCTGAGCGTTCAGCACATAAGCCTGATGGAAAAGCAGCATTCTCCTGATTGGCTCCAATAACTTCTGTACCATTAGCAAGCAACAACGCTGCGCCAACACGGAAGCGGCTATAAGGAGAATAACTATTACCAGTTGCCTCCACAGCTCTCTGAATAAGGTGCTGATCAGCCTCCGAGAGTTCATCTTGTTGGCAAAAACCTATCTTGATGCTTATGTCTATTGTTTTCATTGTTGATATTTATTATTGGTGGTGCCCTTTATTGGGCTTATTAGGCTAATAGGGCTAATTAGCCTAATAAAGCAAATAAGCCTAATTAGCCTAATTAGCAATCAGCTCATAACAGCCGATATCTGGTTTATTATCACGCTGCTTACCATCATGATCAGTTGCAAAACGAGTATCGCCAAGGGCAAGTCCTGCATTAATAGCAGGAAACTTCTCACCTTTTTCAGCCTTCTTTAGATGGAAATCGTACTTCTGTTTGTCGCCATCTACGAGTAAAAACTGCTTTGAACCACCATCTGGATAATCCTTACTATTCTCCCAAATGACATCTGTGAAGTTTGCTAACAAAGCCGTTTCCTTAGGTTTTGGCGTACGAAGAATACAATTATAGAAGTGATAATTGGCTGTCACCCCCTCCTTGTTATTAGCCATAAGCACATCATCAGCATAGCCCGTCACAAGCGAGTTGACCATATGGAAAGTCTGAAGAGGATAGTCTTTATCACCAATATGATTACCAAAGCTCAACGCCGCACCACGATTACTATCGAAAGGATAGAACTGTGCGAAGGTACAATGTGTCAAAATCACCTCTCCTCCCACAAAGGCAGCACAGTCCATCAGCGTATTAGAGAACTGAGAGTTATAAGCAATAACCTTACTGTTTATCGCTTGTAAACCATAGCCCTGACAGTTATGAACAGTAGAGTTAGCAATCGTCAACTTCGTACGTGCTGTCATTGCACTATCGCAGAGAATACCATTATAGGTTGAATGGATATCCGTATGCGTAAGAACATTATCGTAACTGTCCTTATGAAAGCGTACTCCCTGCCACTGACCACTGACACGATCGTAAGGAAGATACTTAAACATCTTATCCAATCGGTCGCCACGCAATGTCACAGGATTGTCTGCTGTGCCTTCACAACGCAGTGTTCCATAAACATCAAGGGCAGCCTTCTGAGAGAAGTACACAGTCGTTCCGGCAGGAATTGTCAGTGTAGCACCAGCTTCAACCTTCAATGTATCTTGGAAAACAAGCGGTTTCGTACTGGTCAAAGTAGTATTAGATGTAATCTTGCGACCCTTTACCAACTCTGCATCCCAGCTGTAGACACGTAAGTTTACCTTCTGTTGTACACCACTTTCGAGTGTAAACAAAAGATTATCAACGACCTCTTGCGGTGTTGCGGCATTATTAAAAGGTGATGTCATCTCAACAAATACCTGAATACTATCCTTGTTGCGTACTTCCAAATCACGAACCTGATAGCCATTAGCAGCCGAGAGTTCTACACCATCTACATTCACACGGAAACCCGTTTGATTACCTTGTGCCAGACGAACGTTGGTTAACCGCAGTCCATCGCCCGACTTATTATACACCCAGAAAGTCTTAGTAGATGTCGGAACATTGGAGAAAGTGGTGTCAAGTCGTAGTGTGTCAGTTGAGAAAGAGAGCAGATTGCTCCGTGATGTAGTGAAAGTATCATCATCAGAGCAGGCTGCCATGAACATGACAACTGACATAAAAAACAATATAGATAACTTTTTCATCTTTTACTCTTTAGTTCTTATCTAACGACTCAACAGGCTGTTTTATTGTTCATTCAGGCTTATTCCAAGTCGACATGCTCCACATTAACCTGCTCATGCAGGAAGATGCGTGCCGTTTCTTTGAACTTTTCGGGATTTTCTGTGGTGTAATACTTCACTGTGGCATTCTTCGTACAACGTGCATCCATGTCTGGATGGCGACGGAAATAGTCTTGCAGACTCTCCGCTACATACTCTCCTTGTGGTACGATACGCACTCCACGTGGTACATGCTTCAGTATCTTCGGCATGAGAATAGGATAATGCGTACAACCAAGGATGAGCGTATCAATCTCTGGATCAAGTCGCATGATATGGTCGATACGCTTCTTTACGAAGTAATCAGCACCGGGACTGTCTGCTTCATTGTTCTCAATGATTGGCACCCACAGCGGACAAGGAACACCCGTTACTTTTACATCCTCCCACAGCTTTTGTATTTCAAGGTTATAACTATCACTCTTAATAGTTCCTTCAGTTGCCAACACACCTACATGTCGTGAGCGGGTAAGCTTGCCAATTACTTCTGCCGTAGGGCGAATTACACCCAACACGCGCCTATCTGGGTCAAGATTGGGCAAGTCATTCTGCTGAATCGTACGGAGCGCTTTGGCAGATGCGGTGTTACAACCTAAGATAACCAACTGGCAACCGAGGTCGAAGAGTTTCATCACAGCCTGACGTGTGAACTGATAGACAACATCAAAGGAGCGTGAACCATATGGAGCACGCGCATTATCGCCCAAATAAAGATAGTCATACTCTGGGAGTAGTTGACGAATACCATGTAAAATGGTCAGTCCACCATACCCAGAATCAAAAATACCGATAGGTCCCGGCTGTTTAGAATACTTTGTCATTAGTCTTTTTAAATACAATTAATCGTCGTCCGATATCACCACATACAGAGTGGTGCGGACGCTCCGCACATCATGTGCGGATGCCCAGCACGCTCTGTGCTAAGCATCAACACCACCCATGCAAAGCCTTTTCTGCGGGTAAAGTCTTTTACTTCAAAGCAGCTATCAAAGCCTCTGTAACATCTTCTCCCATCGCTGTATTAACGAATGGGACACTATTGTTATCTGCATTCAGAATGAAAGCGTAACCGCTTTCCTTACCCATCTGACGTACAGCGTTGTTTAACTTTGCGTGAACAGGTGCATAGATATCTTCTTCAGCCTTCTTCAACAGACGCTCAGATTCCTTACGAAAGGCGATGTTGCGGTCCATCAGTTCCTCTAACTCTGCCTGACGCTTGCGAAGAATAGATGGTTCCAACTTGCGTTGTACGTCGAGGAAGTCTTCATAACGGCTATTGAAATCCTCTACTGAACGCTTTGTCTCGGCATCATACTTTGCCTTAAGGTCGTTATAACTACGTGTAGCTGTGGCATAGTCAGCCATTGCATGAAGCACCTTATCATAGCTAAAGTATGCAAACTTAAATGCTGGAACACTCTGTTGTGCCATTGCCAAGAGCGGCAAAAGCATGAAAACAAAGGAAAAGAATAGTTTTTTCATTATCTCTTTTATTATCTCTTCAATATATAAACAAAAATGAGGTCATCGCAAGAACATATATCCGTGCGGTGACCTCACCCTTTTTCTCCTCTAAAATAGTGTTAGTCCATTGATTGGAGAGGCTCATCTCCTATCCCATTGACCGTCTTTTCGGAATTTATTTCATGAAGATAAATATTTCTTTTCACGTAAATAATTTCTTTTTATCATGAAAATAAATCCGAGTCATCATCATAATGCACTCTTAAAGACGAGCTAAAGTAGGAATTATTACCTATCTCAAAGACTTAAAAGACCGCTAAATCAAGGAGAATCAACTACGGGGCAAAGGCACCCGCAATGTATTACTTCATCTTAGCCAACTGAGCCTTTACCTCTGCAGTGATATCCTTGCTGAGTGCCTCGTTGATATACAATGGCTGACCAGCTGCCTTCTCCATGATGCAGTCTGCTGAATCTTGTTGTACATATCCTGCAAGCTCTTCTCAGTCTCAGCCTGCTTTGTAGCGTTCATTGTGCTCTTAGACTTGTCATAAGCCTCTGCCTGACGCTGCAACTCTGACTGCATGTCTTCGATCTGCTTCTGATACTCCTTACCCTTAGCCTCGAGCTTACTCTGAACAGCTGTAGCCTCTGGCAGTGACTGGAGGAGAGCCTGTGAGTCAAGGTGACCAAACTTCTGTGCGAACAATGTCATTGGTGCGCAAAGCATCAACATCAAAAATAACTTCTTCATTTCTTTTTATTGTTTAATTGTTTATTAATTTACTTTTTATCTGCGGTGATAACATTTCTAACTTATCCAGTGTGACTATAATTTCTATAGTAGATAGGCATCCTAAGACGTCCTGTATAGGAGTAATCAGACTGGTACGCTTCTTAAAGAGCTCACCTTCTGGACCGAAGTACTTACGCTTGAGGTCGGATGCCTGCTTTTCCTTAGCCATAATCGCCTCTTGTCTCTTCTTTTTCTGGTCCTGAGAAAGGAAGACTACTTCATTCTGATAATTCTTATACATGGTAGAAGCCTCTGTGTTGAGTGCCTCAACCTCAGCCTGCCACTTCTTACTTACCTGATTCAACTGCTCGTTTGCACGCTCATAAGCTGGCACATTCTTGAGGATATACTCCATGTCAATCAGTGCAAACTTCTGTGCTGAAGCTGTTAAAGGTAAAAGAGTAAAAAGGTAAAGAGGTAAAACGTATCGCAATACACTCCTAAAAATATTCTTCTTCATCTCTTTTAATTCAAAATTCATAATTCATAATTCATAATTATGATTACCGATACTCACTTAATTTATTGCTGCAAGCAACTCGTTCACTCATACACTTGTCAACTCGTCAACTAAACTAAAAGCTCCTGTTCACGTCGCAAGCAACTCGTTCACTCGTCAACTTGTCAACTCGTCAACTAAACTAAAAACTCCTGTTCACGTCGCAAGCAACTCGTTCACTCGTCAACTTGTCTACTCGTCAACTGAACTAAAATTCCTGTCCAAGAATAAAGTGGAACTGGCTACCACCCTTTGTACCAAATACCTTGTCGAAGCCATAAGCCCAGTCGATACCCATCATACCCACCATTGGGAGGAAGATACGAACACCAAGACCAGCAGAACGCTTCATGTCAAATGGATTGAACTTACTTGTCTCTGTCCATGCGTTACCAGCCTCTACGAATCCAAGACCATAAATGGTTGTATTACCCAAGAGGAATGGATAGCGAAGCTCCAATGACATGCGGCTGTAAGCATAGCCCTCGGCACCATATGGAGTGAGTGAACCATTCTCGTAACCACGAAGACCGATTGTCTCCTCAGCGTAACCAGTAGAGTATCCACTCATACCATCACCACCCATGTAGTAGGTTTCAAACGGACTTTTCTTGTTTTTATTGTAACTTCCCAACAAACCGAACTCAACACGGGTCATCAAAACGAAACATTTCTGACCACTTGTGAGGGCTGTAAAGGTGCGAGCCTTGAACTTCCACTTATGATACTCCACCCAACGATACTTCTCCTGCTGCTCCTGTGAGTAGGTTGGAGAGTTACGGTCGGTTGCCAAGTGAGCATAGTCCTTATGATCCCACTTAGACCAAGGCGGAGTAATCGTCAATGATACCGAGAAGTCAGAACCACGACGTGGGAAGAGTTGATTGTCTGTTGACGTACGATTAAGCGCAATGTTAAGGTTCAAGTTATTCGCTGAACCATTCGACATAATGAAGTAACGCCAGTTGCGCAACATATAACGCTGGTACTGAAGCTGGAGAGACAAAGTGAAATAGTCATCAGGCCAGCTAAGACGCTTACCCCAACCAGCATAGACACTCAAGAGTTTCACATACTTGTCTGGGTCATAATAGTTCTCGTAGCTATTGTAATTGTAGTTACCATAACCGTAACGATAGTTGTTATAGTTATTCATGTAACCACTGTTATAATAGTTGCTTGACACGTCTGTCTGCTTTGAATACGACATACCCACGCTGAACTGGATAGGACGCTTACCTCCCAACCAGTTGGTTGAGTACTGTGCATTGTATGACTGGTAGTAAGTACCGTTGGTCTGTGCACCCAATGAAAGTGTTTCACCATCACCGATAGGCATGATACCACGATGCTCACGGTTTCTACGGAAGAGGTTTGCCATAGAGAAGTTATTCAACTTCAAACCGACACGACCAATAACACCCGTCTGACCCCAACCGAGTGAAAGCTCAACCTGGTCGTTTGACTTCTGCTTGAGGTTATAATTGATATCCACAGTACCATCCTCATAGTTTGGTTCTGGTACTGGGTTGATTGCCTCTGGGTCGAAGTGTCCCATTGAAGCTAACTCACGTGCAGAACGTTGGAGTGCTTCCTTAGAGAAGAGGTCGCCCGGCTTTGTTCGCAACTCACGACGAACAACATTCTCATACAGACGATCATTACCATTAATCTTCACACGGTTGATACGTGCCTGCTGTCCTTCAGTGATACGCATCTCAAGATCAATAGAGTCGCCGACAATATTCACCTCTGTTGGTTGAAGGTTATAGAAGAGGTAACCATTGTTCCAGTAAGCATTACCCACAGCATCCTCATCTTGTGAAAGACGCTTATTCAAGTAAGTCTGGTTGTACACGTCACCCTTCTTCATGTCAAGTAGACGTGACAGATAATCTGTTGAGTAAACTGTATTACCTACCCATTTGATGTTACGGATATAATATTTCTTACCCTCATCTACCTTTACATAGATATCTACATGCTTTGGATCAACGTTCCATACACTATCCTTCACAATCATAGCATCACGATATCCATACTCGTTGTACTTTGTGATAAGGTTCTTCTTATCCTCAGCCCAACGCTCTGGAGTGAACTTCTTCGACTTTAAGATGTTTGCAAGCTTACCAGCCTCATGGGTTTTAGCAAAGGCACCCTTGCTAAACAGGGTTCCTTTAATCTTCTTTTCGCCCAACTGGTTGTCGCCATCAATGATGATAGAGCGCACCTTCAGCTTCTCCTTCTTGTCTACATCGATATCAAGGATAACCTGATTCTTAGCTGCAACATCGTCACGCTGACGGATGAAGACCTCAGCATTCTTATAACCCTTGTCTTCAAAGTACTTCTTTGCAAGTATCTTCGCACGGTCAATCATGTTAGGCGTAATCTGTCCACCCTTCAAGAGACCGAGTTTCTTTTCCATATCCTCACGCTCACTCTTCTTCAGTCCATTATAGTTAATGGTAGAAATACGAGGACGTGGCGCGAGATGTATCTTCAAATAGATATTATCTCCCACAATAGAGTCAGCCGAAATGGAAACATCTGAGAAGAGTCCATGCTTCCAGTAACGCTTCACAGCATCAGTGATAGCGGTACCCGGAACCTCCAACTCCTGCCCAACAGTGAGTCCAGAGATACCAGTGAGGACATAATCCTCGTAGCCCTCGATACCAGTAACGGTCAGTCCTGCCAACTTGTAAGTCTTAGGAGTACCTGAATATACGATATCTGGGTTTACAATCTTCTGCTGTGCACTCATCGTGAGCGAAACTCCAGAGAGTGCAAGGAGCATCAACACCTTATTTATTTTAGTCATCTATCGCGTAACTTAATTGTTTTCGTTTTCTTCTACTTGTTTCTCAGTCTTTCCAAAGCGACGCTGTCTACTCTGGAAACTCGCAATGGCTTTCTGCAAATCCTGCTCATCGAAGTCAGGCCAATAGGTATCACAGAAATACAGCTCAGAGTAAGCTATCTGCCATAAGAGGTAATTGGAGATGCGAAGTTCGCCACCCGTTCTAATCAAGAGGTCTGGGTCAGGCATAAAGTTTGTCTCTAAATGCTCGCTAATCACCTCTTCTGTAATCGTTTCTGGGCGCAAAGGTTCAGAGCTGTTAGCCTGATGCTCTGCGACAATCTCCCTCATTGCTTTGGCTATCTCCCAACGTGCACTGTAACTAAGCGCCACAACCATTGTCATTGCAGAGTTCTTCGCTGTATGCTCTTCAGTCTCACGCAACTTCTTCTGCACTTCTTCTGGTAGACGTGCCATGTCACCAATAACACGGAAACGCACATTATTCTTCATGAAGATTTCATCTTCCAAAGACGTAAGCACAAGTCCCATCAACGCAGCAATCTCATCCGTAGGACGATTCCAGTTCTCTGTTGAGAAGGTATAGAGTGTGAGAAACTTCACACCCAATCGTACACATTCTGATGTTATGCGACGAACAGTATCTACTCCTGCTTGATGTCCGTAGGAGCGTGGCTTATTACGTTCGGTTGCCCAACGTCCATTACCATCCATTGTAATGGCAATATGCTGGGGTATTCGTGTCATATCTAATTCTTCTGCCATATCTTTTGAAGAGATAAACCTATGTTTTGTTCTGTACAGCACTTATGTCTGCACGCTTTAGACATTACCTATATATAATAGGTGGAAACTAACTTCCCTTACTCGTCCTCGTTATGACAAGTCTTACACTTTGCCATAAAACTATAAGAGAACGTCAGTTGTAGGGTTGAATAGCTGTCTGTATTTTTAAAGAGTCCACTACTCTTAATGCCGTAAGGGTCTTTCTGTCCGTCTAACTCATCGCTGAGCGAGAAGTGTAACGCCCATTCCAGCCCTACGTTCATTCGTTCATTCACCTTATACTTCACCCCCAATCCGATTGGGAGATTCGCAGTAAGAACCGACTTGCGATCGCCACCCTTAATATTAACGTAGGTGGCACCCAATCCTATCATCGCATAAGGCGACAAACGCTGTGCACCACGATAATCACGCCCCGTACCATATGGCAGGAAGTTATATTCGTATGCAAAGCCTACATCAACCAATGAATTGTCGAATGTATAGGGAGCTGAGGCAAAACGTGGATAGTAAGTCTTGACATCAGCCGATGAACCTTTCATCTTTCCAAACGATACGTTCATCTTTAATCCCATATAAGGACTGAGATTATATCTTGCCAGCACCGTTCCCATCGGCTGTAGGTCTTTAAACAACGACTCGTTAAAGTCGCCTAAGTAACCCATCATACCAACACCGGCGCCTATCTCCATCTTATACTCCGGATCCGACTGCGCCCATAGAGGCGTAGCAGCAAGGAAAAGGAGGAGGTTGATGAAGATACGTTTCATTGTTGTCCTATTTGAATAGCTTATTCAGCCAATCGACTAAGGTTCAATGCCCAGCCTACTCGATTGAGTCTACCACGCCAAACCTTTGTACCACTGATTACCCAGAGGTATTCGTCGCTATCAACTGTTGCAGCAAAAGCTGTTGCAGCCTGTATGTCTGTTGGATAAGTGAAGCTCTTATCACTCTTCCATGTGATACCCCCATCACGAGAGAGAAGCATAGAAGCCAACTTACCACTGCTATTAAGACCTAATGCAAGGGCTGCCTTATCATAGTTTACAACTGAAAGACTCTTGTAAAGAGGGAGCTGGAACTTGTCAGCATTGCTCTCTACATAACTCCACTGCTCATTCTGACGATAAGAAAGTTTCGTCCATGCAGCATTCTTTGTACCGCTTGAGAGTGTACCAACAAGCAGTACGCGATACAAGTCAGATGAAACTGCTGTAAGTGAAGAACCAATATTGCTTACTGGGAGAAGTGATGCGTTGCTATCTAATGACTCGTTAGCCCAGGTAACACCATTGTTCTTTGAAGCCAACAACGTACCTGACGTTGATAGCGCAAACAACTCTGCTGGTGACGCTGCCACCAACTGCTTCAAACTGCTATTTGTAGCCACTGTAGTCCAACCGCTACCGTCTGTAGAGCTATAAACCGTACCATTGTCGATAACGAAGAGCTTAGTACCCTGCACTGCCACACTCTTATAAGCATTTGCAGTGAAGGTCTTGCTGAGCTTTGTCCAGCTGTTGCCATTGTCCTTTGACGCTGCATAAACAACAGTCTGACTGCCATTCGTTCCGAATACAAACACCTTGCTACCCGCACTAACAGCCTTCATAGCTGTGAACGAAGCGAAATTGCTGTTCGCCTGCAGTGCCTGCCAGCTAAACACGTTGCCCTTCTGCTTGTGAACATTCACAGAAACCTTGTAATCTCTGTACTCGCTTCCCTTGTTTGAGTAAACACGGAAAACGCGTGGAGTGCTGAAGTCAATAGAATCATTACTGCTGTAATAAGTGAACTTCTCCTCTGTAGTTGACTTGATAACAACAGTTCCGCTATTCTTTGCCACAATCTTAGCCAAAGCACTTGCTGGCTTTGTACCATATGGCAAAGAGTCAGGATTATAAATCAAACCCTGTGCCTGATCGATATAGAACTTAACCTTAGCACCATTGAAGTTGCTAACATAAGTACTATCGCTACCATTCTTGGCAACGGTATCACGCACTTGCTTTAATTGTCCCAAAGAAAAGCTCAAAATAGCAGTGTCTTTGTAACTTACACTATTTTTCTCGTCGTCGTCCTTAAGACAAGATGTTATTGTCAAAGTAGCCACCATTAAAGCTACGAGAGTATATATCTTATTACGCATCAGATACTAATAATTGAATTTAGCTGCAAATTTAATCAGAATTCTTAAAATGACCTATAAATCACATCTGATAAACTTCTGCTATCTTCCTTACCTTCACCTGAACTTTTCAACTGGTACTATCACTTTTTTTACTCGACTTTTCTCGACTTAAAACCTTATCATTCTTCTACTTTTCTACGCCTTTATTTGTCTACTTATTTTACATTACATCACACTACCATTTGCCCTCATTGCGAAAAAAAATCGTATAAGAAGCAAAAAAGACCCTAACAATACTGAGAAGTGTTTTTTATTTATTACTTTTGCTGATATAATAACTAAAAATATGAATACATCAAAGAAGATAACGGTACAGAGTACAGAAATATCTGTGCTGATAGGAAAGAATGATAACGACTATATCAGTCTAACGGATATGATAAAAGCCAAAGATGGAGATTTCTTCATAAGTGACTGGCTGCGTAACAGAAACACTCTCGAATATATAGGAACATGGGAAATGATGTATAATCCAAATTTTAATTATGGCGAATTCGCCACAATTAAAGAAAAGGCTGGGTTGAACAATTTCAAGGTAAGCGTGAAAGAGCTGGTAATGAGGACAAACGCAATCTGTCTGACTGCGAAAACAGGAAGGTATGGAGGAACATATGCTCACAAGGACATTGCATTCCATTTTGGTATGTGGATTAGCCCTACATTCCAACTTTATATTGTAAAGGAATACCAGCGGTTAAAAGAACAAGAGAGCGATCCGCTTTCGTTAGAGTGGAATGCAAAGCGAATACTATCCAAAACCAATTATACACTTCATACTGATGCTATTAAAAACGTGATTATTCCTAAAATGGACATTAATGCTATCAAGCATGGGATTATCTATGCAACAGAAGCTGATATGTTAAATATAATTCTTTTTGGGTGTAAAGCAAAAGAATGGGCTCAAGCGAACCCAAATTTGGCATCTAAAGGAATAAATCTTAGAGAAACTGCAAGCATCAACCAGTTAGTAGTATTATCTAATATGGAATCTGCTAATTCTGAAATGATAAAACAAGGGGTATCAAGAAAACAACGTTTTGAGATTCTCCATAAAATGGCAAAAGAACAGTTAAAGGTACTTGACACGAACAATACAGAACAAAGATTTAGAAAGATCTTACCTGATAGCACAAAGAAAATAGAGTAATTAGTATCGAAATAGTTTACACATTTAAGGAATTATATTCGCCTTGATAGTCTACTGTTACTCAAATAAATATCTATCGTAGCTCATCCTACTTCTTTCTGTCAACGTAATGATGCCTCGCACATCTTGTGCGGAGCGTCCGCACAGGTCGTGCGGAGGCTGAACACGAGTGGTGCGGACTACTCAACACATTCGCCATAATCCCCATTAGAAGTT
>QWCF01002372.1_pt1 | contig 14683 bp, 12 predicted proteins | sample 1972521 | NCBI WGS metagenome assembly QWCF01 (sample SAMN09866715, study PRJNA288562) | Human oral metagenome isolate term4_saliva, whole genome shotgun sequencing...
AGGCAGGCCTTTCATGTTTTTGATACCGCCCAAAGAACGTTCCAGTTTTTCAACGTCGCGTTGCATTTCCAGAATTTCTTTTTTGTTGAAACCGCCTTCGGCAGCGTTTTCCAAAGCAGCGGTTTTTTCTTCCAGGCGTTTGATGGATTGCTTAACGGTTTTGTAGTTGGTCAGCATGCCGCCCAACCAACGGTAATCGACGAAAGGCATACCGGCGCGGGTAGCTTCTTCGCGGATGATTTCACGCGCTTGACGTTTGGTGCCGACGAACAGCACGGTGCCTTTGTTGGCAACCAGACGGCGTACGGCTTCTTGCGCTTCTTGGAACATCGGCAGGGTTTTTTCCAGGTTGACGATGTGGATTTTGTTGCGCGCACCGAAAATGTATTGTGCCATTTTTGGGTTCCAGAAACGGGTTTGGTGGCCGAAGTGAACGCCGGCTTCAATCATCTGACGCATAGTAATTTGAGACATTTTATTTCCTTGAAAGGGTTAAGAGCACACATTCAATCGCATAGAACTTGATAGGCTGCACCTATTGTCAAGCACCCTTCGGCGAAAGTGGGCATAAGTTTTAAAAAATAGTGTGTTTCCGAAATGGAAAACTGACGGATTATAGCGGATAAGGGGTCGTCTGAAAAGGGATTTTATGCACTGCCGTCGTGTTTACCGCCTTCTTGTCCGGCTGTGCGGCGGCTTTGTTCGAATACTTCTTTTTCCTGCTGCTTCATCAGGCGGTTGCGGCGGCGGATGGTGACGGTGAAAACGGTAAACGCGACGGGCAATACCGCCCAAAAAACCAAATAAATCAGCGCACGCGCAATGCTCGGCTGGGCGGCTGAATACATGACTGCGACGAAGAGGTAGCCGATAAGGACGATATGCCACATGGCGGAATCCTGTTTTGATGTTAACGGAGCGTTTATAATCGCCGTATTCTACAACAACACTAAACGCGGCGCCAAACTTTATCTGCCTTATATCGAACCGCGTTCGCGGCGGATGTGGTTTACGCCCTATCCTGCCAACGGAGTAAAACAAGAACGCAAGCGCGGCAGGGCGAAATTGAATGTGCCGCAGTTTGCGGGACGCAAAATCCGCGTACACGGTTTATCGATATTGTTCGTCCCGATTGTCGGCATAGACCGCGAGGGCTACCGCTTGGGGCAGGCAGGCGGCTATTACGACGCGACGCTCGCGGCGATGAAATACCGTTTACAGGCAAAAACCATAGGCGTAGGCTTCGATTGCCAACTGGTTGACACGCTGCCGCGCGAACCGCACGACCTGCCGCTGGACGGGTTTGTATCGGAGTCGGGCGTGCTGGTGTTCAAACATCATTAATCAATAGCTTTCAGACGACCTCAAAGATGCCGTCCGTTAAGACACTATAAAAGGTCGTCTGAAAACTCAAACCATCAAATATAGTGGATTAAATTTAAATCAGGACAAGGCGACGAAGCCGAAGACAGTACAAATAGTACGGCAAGGCGAGGCAACGCCGTACTGGTTTAAATTTAATCCACTACACAAAGGAAACCCCATGGCTGATTTCTCATCCGTTCCCGTTTTGTCCTTCGATCGCGTCCGTCTCGAACCTTTAACAACGGCACACGAAGCCGGTTTGCACGAAGCAGTTTGCGACGGCGAAGTCTGGAAGCTGAACGTAACCACCGCGCCCGAACCCCACCAAGTGGCGGACTACATCCGCACCGCCACGCAAACCCGCCTCGCCTTTGCCGTCATCGACGAAGACACGGGCAAAATCGTCGGATCGACTTCGCTTTATCACATCGATCCCGCCATCCCCCGCCTCTACATCGGTTTCACATGGTACGCCCTGTCGGCACGGCGCACACGCATCAATACCGCCTGCAAAATCATGTTGCTCGACTACGTTTTCGACACTTTAAACTGCCGCTGCGTCTGCTGGCAGACCGACAACCTCAACACCGCCTCCCAACGCGCCATCGAACGCCTGGGCGCACACCAAGACGGCATCTTGCGCTGCCACAAGCTGCGGAAAGACGGCAGCGTGCGCGATACGGTGGAATACAGCCTGCTGCGCGAAGAATGGCCGCAGGCAAGGGCAAAACTGCTCGAAAAAGTGGCAGCTTATGACGCATCCTGAAAAAACGTTTTCTTCTTCATTTTTTCATCAAAACACGTCCATCTTGCTGACAATCTGAAGTCTTTAAAAAATTAATGAAATAAGGTGTGACACCGCCAATACCCTGATAAATAAAGGCCATCTGAATGTTTCAGACGACCTTTTCAAACCGCGTTTATGTAAATCCAAACAGAAAATCTTTGCAATTCTCAGAAAAATCCACTAAATTCTCAATAACATATTATGAACGGTTTAACATCGGTTCAAAACGTAAAACACGCGCGCAATCTTCCACGCCAAAAACACCGCGCCAGCAGGTTTTACCGCCGAGACAGGCGTTCGTAATACAACGGATAATCATAAAGGCAGGATATGCCTGTTTCTAGGAGTACAACCATGGCTGAAGCAACAGATGTTGTCTTGGTGGGTGGAGGCATTATGAGCGCGACTTTGGGCGTTTTGCTCAAAGAACTCGAACCGTCTTGGGAAATCACCCTTATCGAACGCTTGGAAGACGTAGCGTTGGAATCGTCAAACGCTTGGAACAACGCCGGCACAGGGCATTCCGCATTATGCGAACTCAATTACGCCCCGCTCGGCGCAGACGGCACCATCGACCCGACCCGCGCCCTCAATATTGCCGAACAATTCCACATCAGCCGCCAGTTCTGGTCATCGCTTGTCGAAGAAGGCAAAATCACCGACAACTCCTTCATCCATACCGTCCCGCATATGTCGCTGGTCATGAACACCGACCATTGCGACTACCTGCAAAAACGTTTCGACGCCTTCAAATCCCAAAAACTCTTTGAACGGATGGAATTCTCCACCGACCGCGCCAAAATCGCCGAATGGGCGCCACTGGTCATCAACGGCCGTAAAGAAGGCCAACCCGTCGCCGCCAACTACTCCGCCGAAGGTACGGACGTCGATTTCGGCAGCCTGACCCGCCAAATGGTGCAATACCTGCGCGAAAAAGGCGTCAAAACCGAGTTCAACCGCCACGTCGACGACATCAAACGCGAATCCGACGGCGCATGGGTACTCAAAACCAGCGACACCCGCAATCCCGACGGCCAGCTCACCATCCGCACCCGCTTCCTTTTCCTCGGCGCAGGCGGCGGCGCACTGACCCTGCTGCAAAAATCCGGCATCCCCGAAGGCAAAGGCTACGGCGGCTTCCCCGTTTCCGGCCTGTTCTTCCGCAACAGTAACCCCGAAACCGCCGCGCAGCACAACGCCAAAGTGTACGGACAAGCCTCCGTCGGAGCGCCGCCCATGTCCGTTCCGCATCTCGACACCCGCAATGTGGACGGCAAACGCCACCTCATGTTCGGCCCTTACGCAGGCTTCCGCTCCAACTTCCTCAAACAAGGCTCGCTCATGGATTTGCCCCTGTCCATCCACTTGGACAACCTCTACCCCATGCTGCGCGCCGGTTGGGCGAATATGCCGCTGACCAAATACCTGTTGGGCGAATTGCGTAAAACCAAAGAAGAACGCTTTGCCTCCCTGCTGGAATACTACCCCGAAGCAAACCCTGACGACTGGGAACTCATCACCGCAGGACAACGCGTTCAAATCATCAAAAAAGACTCCGAAAAAGGCGGCGTCCTCCAATTCGGCACCGAAATCGTCGCCCACGCCGACGGCTCGCTTGCCGCACTCTTGGGCGCATCCCCCGGCGCATCAACCGCCGTACCCTTGATGATCAAACTCATCCACCAATGCTTCCCAAGCCGCATTTCCTCATGGGAAGGTCGTCTGAAAGAACTTGTCCCCGGCTTCGGCATCAAGCTCAACGACAACCCGCAGCTTGCCGAAGAAATCATCAGCCACAACGCCAAAGTATTGGGTATCCATCATCAATGATGGGAAAGTAAGGATGAAACAGCGTATCCTTGAGATACGCTGTTTTCATGTGTGGATAGAATGGAAATGCCCATCGTTGGCAGTGCAGCATAAAACCAATAAAGTCAGCTATACATGGCAAACCTGAACAAAAAGGCTCAGCCGTCATTCCCACCTACGCGGGAATGAAGGTACCGATGTTTTGATTGTTGCCGGATCAAGCTTAAATTGGCACAGTGGACAAACCCGAATTCACATATATAAAGAATATAAAAGGTCGTCTAAAACCCCATTTCAGGATTTTCAGACGACCTCTTTTCTTATCAAAAGTGACACAAAGCCATCTGCCTTTTAAAACGTAAACCCGGTTTCCAATTCATCGTCGCCAACCAGTTCGACCAACAGCGTATAAAGCGGTGCAAGCTCGGTGTAGCGGCGGGAGGTGCGGCGCAGGTAGTTGAGGAAACGCGGGATTTCGGGGCGGTATTTGTCTTTGCCGTCGCGGTAGTACAGGCGGTCGGGGCGGTATTTGTCTTTGCCGTCGCGGTAGTACAGGCGGGCGAAGATACCGGCGACTTTCAGATGGCGTTGTACGCCCATCCATTCAAACCAGCGGTAAAACTCATCAAACGCGGCGGGTACGGGCAATCCGGCGGCGCGGGCTTTTTCCCAGTAACGGATGACCAAGTCCAATACGAATTCTTCTTCCCATTCGATAAAGGCATCGCGCAGGAGGGAAACCAAGTCGTAGGAAATCGGGCCGTAGAGTGCGTCTTGGAAGTCGAGTACGCCGGGGCGGCCGGTTGTGAGCATAAGGTTGCGGACGATGAAGTCGCGGTGGACGTACACCTGCGGCTGGGCAAGCAACGGCGGCAACAGGGTGTCGATGGTTTGCTGCCAAAGCTGGCGTTGTTTGAAGTTGAGTTCGCGTCCGAGTTCTTTGGCGACGAACCATTCGGGGAACAGGTTGATTTCGCGCAGCATGATGTCGCGGTCGTATTCGGGCAATTCGCCTGCACGGCTGGCCTTTTGCAGCCCGACCAATTCGTCTATGGCTTCAAGCAGCAGGACTTTGTGTGCATCCGCGCCTTGCTCTTGCTGCATGGCGGTCAGGAAAGTGGTGCTGCCCAAGTCGTTTAGCACCATAAATCCTTGTGCTTCATTGGCGTGCAATACTTGGGGAACGTTAAGCATATTGAAAAGTTTTTGCACTTTTAGGTAAGGAGCGACGCTCATTTTATCGGGCGGCGCGTCCATGCAGATGACGGTCTTGCCGTCGGCAAAAGTAGCGCGGAAGTAGCGTCGGAAGTCGGCATCGGCGGCGGCGAAGCTCAATTCAAAGTTTTGTTCGGGATAGACGGCGTGCAGCCAATTTTGTAATTCGGTTTGTCGTTGCATAGCGGTGTCGCGGATTTTCAGGTTAAAATAACCGCTATTCTAACTGGCAAACCGATTTAAGGGGCGATTTTGGCTCGTTTATTTTCACTCAAACCATTGGTTTTGGCGTTAAGCGTCGGCTTCGGCGCGGGAGGGGCATATGCGCAAAATGCATCTTTGCCGCAACCTGCCGATTACGAGCCGGTAAAGACCACCCCGCCTGCGGTTCAAAGCGTGGAGAACCATCGTCCGACCGATCAGGACAAATTGTCCTTAGGCGATACCTGCCTGTTTTGCCAGCATCAGGTTTCCGAAGCAAACAAGCAGCCTGAAATCAAACGCAGCGGCGAAGAAGCCCTGCCGCAGGATTACACCCGCGTGATTGCGGACAAGGTTGCCGGACAGTCGAAAGTCGCCGTCCGCGCTGAAGGCGATGTCATCATCGAGCGCAATCAGGAAGTGTTAAACGCCGATTGGGCGGATTACGACCAAACCAGCGATACCGTCAGGGCGGGCGACCGCTTTAAGCTGTATCAAGACGGTTCGACCGTCAGCGGCGATACTTTGGTGTACAACCTGAAAGACAATACCGGCTCGAGCGAATACGTCCGCGTCGATGCCGAAAAAGACGGCCGCCGCCTCCAAAGCGTCAGCGAAAAGGCGGAAATGAAAGGCAAAGGGCTGTACAAGCTCATCAATACCAAATTCAATACCTGCTCGCCCGGTGATGCGAGTTGGTACATCAAAGCGAAAAGCATCGAAACCGATCAGGAAACGGGCATAGGCGTGGCAAAAGACGCGTCGCTGGTGTTCGGCGGCGTTCCGGTGCTTTATACGCCTTGGGCGGATTTCCCGCTCAACGGTCATCGCAAGAGCGGTCTGCTGGTTCCGACGCTGGCAACCGGTTCGGACGGTTTGGAACTCGCCCTCCCTTATTACTTCAACCTCGCCCCCAATTTGGACGCCACTTTCCGCCCCGGCATCATCAGCTCGCGCGGTGTGCAGCTTGGCGGACAGGTTCGCTATCTCGAACCGAAATTTAACGGCGTCATCGACGGCGATTGGATGCCGTACGATAAAAAACGCCACGAAAACAACCGCTATCAAATCAAGTTTGACCACAACCACCAACTGACTGACAAACTCAGCGGCGGCATCAGCTTCAATCAGGTTTCAGACGACAATTACTACCGAGATTTCTACGGACGCGAAGACATTGCCAGCAATGTCAACCTCAACCGCCAACTGTGGCTGAACTACGGCGACAATGTCTGGGGCGGCTCTTTTGACGGCGCGCTGAACGTACAGAAATACCAAACCCTTGCCAACCAAAACGGTTACAAAGACGAACCCTACGCCATCATGCCGCGCCTGACCGGACGTTGGCAGAAAACCATGGGCAAGGCGAATATCAACGTATTCAGCCAGTTCACCCGTTTCGTACACGACAGCAAACAAGACGGCAGCCGTACCGTGCTGTATCCCAGCGTCCGTTGGGATTTCAACAACCAATGGGGCTATATCCGTCCGAAAATCGGGGTACACGCGACTTATTACGACTTAGGCTCGTTCGGCAACCAATCCGGCCGACGCGTCAGCCGCGTATTGCCGATATTCAACGTCGATACCGGCATGACCTTCGAGCGCAACGCCAATGTGTTCGGCAAAGCCTATCTGCAAACCCTCGAACCGCGCCTGTTCTACAACTACATCCCAACCAAGTCCCAAAACGACTTACCTAATTTCGACACCTCGGAAAACAGCTTTTCTTACAACCAGCTTTTCCGTGAGAACTTATACGTCGGCAACGACCGCATCAACTCCGCCAACAGCCTGACCGCCGCCGCGCAAACCCGCTTCCTTGACCCGAACAACGGTGCCGAGCTGTTCCGCGCCGGTATCGGACAGAAGTTTTATTTAAAAAACGACAACGTATTGCTGAACGGCAGCGTCGGCCGTTATGAACGCAGCCAATCCGACTGGGTCGGCTTTGCGCACGGCAAACTGAGCAATAGCATCCATGCCGGCTTCGATGTCCACTACAACCAAAACGAAAGCCGCGCCGAAAGCTACGCCGCGACCATCCGCTACAATCCCGAGCCGGGCAAAGTATTGAGCGCGCGTTACAAATACGGTCGCAACGAACGCATTTACCTGCAATCCGACGGCAACTATTTCTACGACAAAATCCGCCAAGTCGATTTGGCGGCGCAATGGCCTATCCGTAAAAACCTTTACGCCGTTGCACGTTACAACTACGAAATTCAAGCCAAGAAACCGCTTGAAATGCTGGTAGAAGCTGAATATAAAAGCAACTGCGGCTGCTGGAGCGCAAGCCTCGTCGGACAACGCTACGTGACCGGCGAAAACAGCCGCAAAAATGCCGTTTTCTTCAATCTCCAACTCAAAGACCTGAGCAATCTCGGCAACAATCCATTTGAAAAACTGCGCTTGGCCATTCCCGGCTACAGCAAAACCAACGAGGTAGTTACCCCATGAACGTCAAACCCCTGATTCTTGCCGCCGCACTCGGTCTGGCATTGAACGCACACGCACCCGTTCTGACGGGGTACGTCTGAGCGACGGCATTGCCGCCATCGCCGACAACGAAGTCATTACCCGCCGCCAACTGGCGCAGGCAGTCGAACGGGCGCGCCGAACCATCCCTAAAGGCACACAAATCGGCGATAACGAATTGCGCGAACAAGTTCTGGCGCAACTCATCAACCAATCCTTGATTGTCCAAGCGGGCAAACGAAAGAATATTCAAGCAGATAACGCAGAAATCGAGGCGGTCATTGCCGCTAATCCTTCACTGAAAAACCCGTCGGCCTCTATCCGCCGTGAAATTGCGGACAGCATCATCGCGGAAAAAGTGCGCCAACAGGCAGTCATGCAGCACAGCCGCATCAGCGATGCCGAAGTTGCACGCGCTATCGAACAGGCGAAACAGCAAGGCATCGCCCTGCCCGAAGGCGAGCCGCTGCGCCAATACAATGCGCAACACATTCTGATTAAGGCCGACAACGAAAACGCTGCGGCCGGCGCGGAAAGCACCATCCGCAAAATCTACGCACAAGCCCGCAGCGGCGCAGACTTCGCCGGTTTGGCGCGCCAATATTCGCAAGACGGTAGCGCGAGCAGCGGCGGTAATTTGGGTTGGTTCGCCGACGGCATGATGGTTCCGCCGTTTGAAGAAGCCGTCCACAAACTCAAACCCGGCCAAGTCAGTCCACCCGTACGCACACAATTCGGCTGGCACATCATTAAGCTGAACGATGTCCGTGACGCCGGCACGCCCGAAGAGCGTCAACACAACACCATACGTCAATATCTGTCGCGCCAAAAAGCCGAACAGGCGGAAATCAACCTGCTGCGCGAACTGCATGAAGGTGCGCACATCGACATACGCTAAGGCGGATGCAGACGTCGTCTGAAAGTTTTTCAGACGACGTTTTGTTTTGCAGCAAACGGCATCCATCCGAAATCAAGCCGATTCTAAACATAGCGGATGAAAATTTAAAATACCCGTTTCGCTATTGCCACCGCATCCAATAAAATATGAATAATGGTTGCCGCTTAAAAAGGTCGTCTGAAACCTCGAAATTCAGATTTTCAGACGACATCATCCTGAATTTATTCATTTTTCCGGAGTAGGCGGCTGCTTGAATATAAGCCTTTCAGAATCAATGTATTATTTTCACTCAACCGTTTTTCTTCGGCAGGCAAGGAGAGGGAAACCGTAGTAACCGTAGTGCGGGTCCCGTCTGCGAAATAGATAGGGCATTATCATTTCGGAGGGCGGGTGGCAGGTATAGGTTTGCTTTATTTCAAGCAAACGTTAAATTATAGTGGATTAAATTTAAACCAGTACGGCGTTGCCTCGCCTTGCCGTACTATCTGTACTGTCTGCGGCTTCGTCGCCTTGTCCTGATTTAAATTTAAACCAATCCGCTCCGCCTGCCCACAGTATTCCGATGGCGGCGACGGATGCCAGGCCGACAGCCACAATCGCCTCTAAAAACAATACTGACACAGACATAATAACCTCCGAATGTTGAATGAAATTATTATCGGAACCATCCGCCTGCCCTGACGGGAAACGATACGGATGCCGTTTGGTTTGTACGGTCAGAATAACACTCTCTCGCGGTATCCTTATTCGGTTTACCTGATTTTCCAGAGAGAAAAAAGCAATAATTATCAAAAATTAATGCCAAAGACTATCAGTTCGTCCTTCTTGATTGCGAACGCGGCTTGTTTGTCGGATATTTGATTCAAACCTGATTTTTTCACTGATTTATGCCTGATTTTTTTCTTTTTTTCCGCCGTTTTGTACAAACTGCCATTGTGGTATTTTTGCCTCTTTCTGTTTATATCGCCGCCCATCTGGCAAATGGCGGGAGTTTTGCATTCGAACGTCCGTTGATGCTTGTCATTCACGAACAGACGGGACAATGGTTTTTTCCGATCGCGCTGTTGCTTCATTATCTGGGTAAAACCGCCGTCGCCGTACCGCTGGTCTGTTTGGCGGCGGTATGCCTGTGGCGGTTTGGCAAACTGCGGGCAGCGGTATTCGTGCCTTTGGCGGCATTGTTGCCGACTTTGAATATGCTTTGGATAAAGGCATGGATACAGCGTCCGCGCCCGTTGCTTTGGCCTCGTGCCGTCGAAGAGGCCAATTTTTCGTTTCCGAGCGGACATAGTACGTTTTCTGCCGCAGTCGCAGTGATGCTGATTCTATTGTGTTATCGGACTGCATACCGCCGTACCGCTTTTGCCGTCGGCATCTTATTTGCCTTGTTGACGGGGTTTTCACGGGTTTATTTAGGCGTACATTATCCGACGGATGTTTGGGCGGGATGGACGAATGGGACGCTGACGGCGCTATTGGTTTATTATGTTGTTTTCAAAAAGGATTTCGAATAATGGAAACCTTATGCCCGAATACGCCCTTATGGCTGCGCAACGGTCATGCGGACACAATATTTGCCAAATTCATTCAACGCCCCGCCCCTGCCTACCGCCGCGAGCTGCTGCCGGACAGTACGGGACGCACTTTGGTTGCCTGTGATTTTGTCGATGCCGCCGATCCTGATGCGCCTTTGGTGGTTTTGTTTCACGGATTAGAGGGCAGCAGCCGCAGCCATTACGCCGTTGAATTGATGCGCGCGGTCATTGAAAAAGGCTGGAACGGCGTGGTAGTGCATTTCCGCAGTTGCGGCGGCGTGGAGAATACCGCGCCTGTGTTTTATCATTTGGGCGATACGCGGGAAATCAGCTTTATGCTGGAAATGCTGTCTGAACGCTACCGCAGGATTTATGCGGCGGGCGTGTCTTTGGGCGGCAATGCGCTGGCAAAATATTTGGGCGAATACGGCAGTCTGGGTATGGCTGCCGTACCTTACGCCGCTGCCGCCGTCTCTGCGCCGGTGGATGCGGCAGCGGCAGGCACGCGCTTTGATAAGGGAATGTCAAAACTGCTCTACACCCGCTATTTTTTAAAATCTTTATTGCCCAAAGCCGCCGCAACAGGTTTTCAGACGACCTCGTTGAAAGAATGCAAAACGCTGGGGGATTTTGACGACAGGTTTACCGCGCCGCTGCACGGTTTTGCCGACCGGCATGATTATTACCGCCGCGCTTCGTGCAAGCCTTGGCTGAAAACCGTACGCACGCCGCTTTTGCTGCTCAACGCCGTCAACGACCCGTTTCTACCGCCGAAAGCCTTGCCGACGGTAGAAGAGGTTTCGTCCGCCGTTACGCTGCTGCAACCGCAATACGGCGGACACGCCGCGTTCGTCAGCCACGACAAAGGTCGTCTGAACCTGCAATGGCTGCCGCAAACCCTGCTGGCGTATTTTGAGGCATTCGAGTAAACGGAAGGTTTTTCAGCCGGAAGTTTCGTTATAAAATGCCCCGAACCTGATTTAGGATTTATTTAGAAACAAAGGAAAATTATGCAAGAAACCAACGGATACCCCGATAAACGTCCGGACAGCCCGGAAGGCCGCTGGGAACGGGACGTCTTGCGCGACGTACTGCTTGCCGCCTATAAAGAGCAGCGGCGCGCCCGTTTTTGGCGCAACTTCTGGCGGATTATCGGCGTCCTGCTGATTGCCGCATTATGGTTCGGTTCGGACGACGGCACGGCCGGACAAGGGCTGGCCGCAGGCAAAGAGCATACGGCAGTCATTACATTGGAAGGCGAAATCGGTGGAGGCATGGACGACCAAGTCAAAATGCTGCGTGACAGCATGGAGGCGGCTTACAGTAATCCGAATGCAAAAGGCATCGTCATCCGCGCCAACAGCCCCGGCGGTTCGCCCGTTATCTCCAATACAGCTTTCAACGAGATACGTCGTCTGAAAGGCGAACATAAAGACATCCCCGTCTATGTCGTCGCCGAAGATATGTGCGCCTCCGGCTGCTACTACATCGCTGCCGCCGCGGACAAAATCTACGCCGACCCCTCCAGCATTGTCGGCAGTATCGGCGTGATCGGCGGCGGTTTCGACGTAACCGGCCTGATGGACAAGCTGGGTATCAAACGTCGTCTGAAAACCGCAGGCAGCAACAAAGGCATGGGCGATCCGTTTACTCCCGAAACGCCCGAACAGGCGAAAATCTGGGAAGCCATGCTGTCAGACATCCATCAAGAATTTATCAAGGCCGTCAAGCTCGGACGCGGTGAAAAATTGAAAGACAAAGAATACCCCGACGTATTCAGCGGCCGCGTCTATACCGGCCTTGAAGCAAAAAAAGTCGGACTGATTGACGACTTCGGCAGCGTGTACAGCATCGCCCGCGATGTCGTCAAAGCCCCCGAACTGGTCAGCTATACTCCCGAAGATGATTTCGGTAAATTTGTGCGCCGCCATTTCGGTGCGCAAGTCAAAGCTGAAGTGGAAAAAACATTGTCGAAAATGTGGTAAGGCAATACAAACAAAACGTCGACTGAAAAGCTTTCAGACGCCGTTTTGTTTTGGAGGATATTGATTCTGCAGAAAATGAAGAGAGGAATATCGTAATAGCGGCAAGCGGGTATTTACATCCATTTAGAACCGAATGATTTCCTTCATTCGTAGCGTGGGCTTTGCCCACGGAAGAGCTGCCCGAATATGGCGTAGCGGATCAACTTTAAACCGGTATCATGTTGTCTCGTCATAGTCAAAGAACAATTCCCGAAGGTAACTATGCATCAAGTGCATCGGTTGCAAATTATCCGTTCTATCTGCGGCTTTCTTTGAAACAGGTTGGAGAAAGGTCGTCTGAAAGCCGACAACATCAGCTTTCAGACGACCTTTTGCTGTTTTCAAACCCGAATCAGTCAAACAGTTCGCCCACTTTGTCCCAGAACGATTTTTTGCGCGGGGTTTGGCTGCGGTCGAGGCCGGTGGAGATTTTTTCAAACTCTTCCAGCAACTCTTTCTGGCGGTCGGTCAGGTTGACCGGTGTTTCCACCACAACGTGGCAGTACAAATCGCCCGTCGCGCTGGAGCGCAGGGATTTGATGCCTTTGCCTTTGACGCGCATACGGCGGCCGGTTTGCGTTTCTTTCGGGATGCTCAGTTTGACTTTGCCGTCCAAGGTCGGAACTTCGACTTCGCCACCCAAAGCTGCGACGGCGAAGCTGATGGGCAACTCGCAATGCAAATCCAAGCCGTTGCGCTCGAAGATTTTGTGTTCTTTGACGCGGACGTTGACGTACAAATCGCCTGCGGGCGCGCCGTGCGTACCCGGTTCGCCTTCGCCGCTCAAACGGATGCGTTGACCGTCGTCGATGCCGGCGGGAATGTTGACTTCAACGGTTTTGCTGGTTTTGGTGCGGCCTTCGCCACGACATTTGACACACGGGTCTTTGATTTCCTTGCCTGTGCCGTGGCAGGTCGGACAGGTCTGCTGCATTTGGAAAATGGCTTGGCGGACGTGTACCGTACCGGAACCGTGACAGGTCGAACAAGTCGATGCGGACGTACCGGGTTTTGCGCCGCTGCCGTGGCAGACATCGCATTCTTCGTAGGTCGGGATGTTAATGCGTTTTTTGATGCCTTTGGCGGCATCTTCCAACGTGATTTCCACGCCGACCTGCAAATCCGCGCCTTGATAGTTTTGCTGACGGCCGCCGCCCCCGCCTCCGCCGAACATTTGGCTGAAAATGTCGGAAAAGTCGAAGCCTTGCGCGCCGCCGAACCCGCCAAAACCGCCGAATCCGCCCGCGCCGCCGCCCATGCCCTGCTCAAACGCGGCATGGCCGTATTGGTCATACATGGCGCGTTTTTCTTTGTCGGACAAGGTGTCGTAGGCTTTTTGAACTTCTTTAAATTTTTCTTCCGCCTCTTTGTCACCCGGATTACGGTCGGGATGGTATTTCATCGCCAGCTTGCGGTAGGCTTTTTTGATTTCGTCGTCGCTCGCACCGCGCGCCACGCCGAGTGTTGCATAAAAATCTTGGTTGCTCATGATAGTGATGGTTTTGTTGATATGTGTAAAAACTAGACCGGATATATGGGTGGGGTGGGGAAAACTCAAGTGTAAAAGAGCAAGATATGATTTATAAAAAAGGTCGTCTGAAATAGTTTCAGACGACCTTTTGCTCGATTTACGGCAATTATTAGCAGCGGCCAGCAGCTTTCAATAAAGCGTTACAACTCGATCCTCCTCGACTTCCTTTGCCGCCATGAACATTTGAACCAGAACATAAGGCGTCAGATGAAACCGCTCCCATGACAGTGGTTACATAGCAAGAATATGATTTATCGCCTGTTGTTGCTACGAATTTGACTGAATCGATGTCTCCATGGCGATTGGAAATGCTAATACTTTCAGCCGGAACATTTAATGCAAATGCGGCTTTATTTTTTAACGAATTGTCAGAAATGGTAGTATTACCGACTACTCCACAAGCGGACAAGGTTAATATCATTAACAAGCTTAATGTGTATTTCATATGAAGTCTCCTTTGATACTAGGTACTAGGGTTGTAATCCACAGAGCGATTCTAAGAAGAAAAAAATAAAGTCAATATTTTTTGGAGGAAGGGTCGAATCATGGAGCTGACTGGTATTCATATCAAAACGAGTCTGCCTATTATATAATTGCGCTTTTATTATTCTTTCTCATTATTTAAGTCCAAGTACATTATTATGCAAGAACATTACCAGCCCGCCGCCATCGAGCCTGCGGCGCAGAAAAAATGGGATGACGCCCGTATTTTCAACGTCTCCGAAGACGCTTCCAAACCCAAATACTACTGCCTCTCCATGTTCCCCTACCCCAGCGGCAAGCTGCACATGGGGCATGTGCGCAACTACACCATCGGCGACGTATTGAGCCGCTTCAAAC
>QWCF01000622.1_pt1 | contig 14643 bp, 9 predicted proteins | sample 1972521 | NCBI WGS metagenome assembly QWCF01 (sample SAMN09866715, study PRJNA288562) | Human oral metagenome isolate term4_saliva, whole genome shotgun sequencing...
CAATAAGATACGAAAAAGATAGTACGCGAGAAAAAGGACAAAACAATATTACTATTCCTGGACAAAAAGGAACAAGAAAAGTAACAACAACGTACGAAGTAAATCCAAAAACAGGAGAAGTAACACAACGAGTAGGAACTCCAGAAGTAAAAGAAGCAACGGAGACAGTAGTAAAAGTTGCTGCGAAGGATAAGGTAGAAGTTACAGAAATACCAAGTCCGGTAAGATACGAAAAAGATAGTACGCGAGAAAAAGGACAAAACAATATTACTATTCCTGGAGAAAAAGGAACAAGAAAAGTAACGACAACGTACGAAGTAAATCAAAAAACAGGAGAAGTCACAGAAAAAGTAGGAACTCCAGAAGTAAAAGAAGCAACGGAGACAGTAGTAAAAGTAGCCGCGAAGGATAAGATAGAAGTAGTTCAAAGAGAAAATGGGAAAAAGGTAAAAGTAACAACTATATATACCGTTGATGTAAAAACAGGAAACACAACACAAACGGAAAGAGAAGAAGAAATCTTTAGTGAGGTTATAACATCTAAATCAGAAGAAAAAGTTCCAACAATAGAATTAAAACCATACGAAGGCGGAGTTAATCCTGTGGAATCAGTAGTAACAGAAGAATTGAAACCATACGAAGGCGGAGTTAATCCTGCGGAATCAGTAGTGACAGAAGAACTGAAACCATACGAAGGCGGAGTAAATCCTGTGGAATCAGTAGTAACAGAGGAACTAAATCCATTTGAAGGCGGAGTAAACGTAGAAATACCCGCAGTCAAAGAAGAGTTATCTGAACTTAAACTAGCTCTTTTAAAAGATGAAGAAGGCAATATTTTAGATGTCTTAGCTATTTCTGAAAAACCAAAGGAATTAAACGGATATAAATATACAGGAAAAGAAAAAGAGGATGAAAAAGTTCCAACAATAGAATTGAAACCATTCGAAGGAGGAGTGAACCCTGAAGAATCAGTAGTAACAGAAGAACTAAAACCATTCGAAGGTGGAGTAAATCCAGAAGAATCGGTAGTGACAGAAGAGTTGAAACCATTCGAAGGAGGAGTAAATCCTGTGGAAACAGTAGTGACAGAGGAACTAAAACCATTCGAAGGAGGAGTAAACCCTGAAGAATCAGTAGTAACAGAGGAACTAAAACCATTCGAAGGAGGAGTAAACCCTGAAGAATCAGTAGTAACAGAGGAACCAAAACCATTTGAAGATGGAGAAATACCAGCAGTCAAAGAAGAGTTACCTGAACTTAAACTAGCTCTTTTAAAAGATGAAGAAGGCAATATTTTAGATGTCTTAGCTATTTCTGAAAAACCAAAGGAATTAAGTGGATATAAATACACAGGAAAAGAAAAACTAGATAGAGAAGGAAATAAAATCTATATTTATCAAAAAGTTGAATTAGAGAACATTAACAACAAAAAACAAGATACTATTGTTGTTAATCAATCGCAAGTATTAAAAGAAAATATTGAAAGTAAAACTGAGATTATCACTGATAAGACTGATAAGAACAATAAGAAAACAGTAGATAAAAAACTTCCTAATACAGGAGAGACACCTCTAGAAAACGGACTATTAGGTGGAATGTTACTTGCCGCAACAATGATATTAGCCAAACGAAAAGTAAAAAAATAATATATAAAATAAAGAGGAGAGTTAAATCGATTTTATACGATAGGGTTTAATAGTCTCCTCTTTATTGGCTCTTTGTCAAATTTAGAAGAGTGTGAATAAAGGTTTGTCGAGTCACCCCCGCACAGTTTATTAGATGTCTAAAAAGCTTTTATAAAGCGAATTTAGATATCAATAAACCACTGCGTCTATGAGTTCTCATATACACTTTGTTAAATTTTATGACTTTTGGTCAGCCTCTTGCAATTTTTTGTAAATAGATTATTACTAATCGTTTTTAATGAAAGCGCATAAAAATGAACAAAGTGTGAAAATATACTATATCGTCCGATAATTTTGAGTTTTTTATAAAAAATGGTTGTAAACGTCTGTATTTGTGTTATAATTATTAATGGAAAAAATAATTGCTTTCAGGAGGCGTAATTTATGTCAATAATCGTAGTAGTAGGTTCACAATGGGGAGATGAAGGTAAAGGTAATCAATTATCGGAAATGGTCTTGTAGTAGATCCTAAGTGGATTTGTGGTGAGATTGATAGACTTAAAGAAAGTGGAGTTACTTGTAAGGGACTAAGAATCTCTAACAGAGCACATGTAGTATTACCATATCACTTAAAACTTGATGAAGTTGAAGAAGCTCGTCGTGGGGAAAATAAAATTGGTACTACTAAAAAAGGTATCGGACCATGTTATGTAGATAAATATAAACGTTGTGGTATCCGTATCGCCGATTTATTAGATGCTGATCTATTCAAGAAAAAATTAGAACAAAATCTGAAAGAAAAAAATGAACTATTCGAAAAAATCTATGAAACTGAAGAATTCACAGTAGAAGAAATCTTCAATGAGTACTTCGAATATGGAAAACAACTAGCTCAATATGTTACAGACACTTCTAAAGTATTAGAAGATGCACAAAATGAAAATAAAAATATTTTATTCGAAGGTGCTCAAGGTGTAATGCTTGATATCGATCACGGTACATATCCATATGTTACATCATCTAATCCATCTGCAGGAGGAATCACTGTAGGTAACGGATTTGTTCCAACAAACGGACTAAAAGTATTAGGTATTTCAAAAGCTTATACATCACGTGTAGGAGATGGTCCATTCCCAACAGAATTATTCGATGAAATTGGTTCTAGAATTCGTGAAATCGGTAATGAGTATGGAACAGTTACTAAACGTCCACGTCGTATTGGATGGTTTGATACTGTAGTAATGCGTCATTCAGCTCGTGTATCAGGTATGACTAATCTGTCAGTAAACTGTCTAGATGTACTTTCAGGTCTTAAAGAAATTAAAATCTGTACAGCTTATGACTATAAAGGTGAAATCTTAACTGAATACCCAGCTAATGAAAATATCATTAAAGATTGTAAGCCAATCTATGAAACATTACCAGGTTTCGATGAAGATATCACAGGTGTAACATCACTACATGAGCTTCCTGAAAATGCAAGAAAATATCTAGAAAAAATTGAAGAACTAGTAGGAGTTAAAATCTCTGTATTCTCTACAGGACCAGATAGAACTCAAACTCACTTACTAGAAGATTTATGGAATTAGAATAAAGAATAATATATATGATTTAAACCTTGAGGTATAGGATATTATGCCTTGAGGTTTATTTTCAAGAATAATTATTCTTAGTAAATATAATTATATGACGAAAATGTCACATCGTTAAATGTTTAATAAAGAAAAAAAGAGTTAACACTAAGGTGTGCGCCAAATTTGTCGTGATTTTAAAATAAGAATTAATTTAATGGTAAAATATATGAGAAAAGACTATTTTAATAATCTTTAATATATTTATTTATAGAAGAAAATAGGTATAAATTATTCTTAATATTAAAGTTTAGGAGATAAGGAATGAATGAGAAGAATTTGCATGGAAGTATTTTTAAAAAGTTAAGAGAGGATATAAATTAAAAGATGTCGCAGGGGATGTGATTTCTACAAGAACATTAATGCGTTTTGAAGCTGATGAAACTAGTATTTCTATTTCTATTTTTGAAAAATTATTGGACAATTTGAATATTAATTATCTAGATTATTTTACTTTTTATTTGGATAATACTGACCCTGAAACTACTGAATTTACTAATAGACTACAGAAGCTGTTGCAATCAGGTTCTTCGTCAAAGTTAGTTAATGAATGTAAAAAAGAGCTGAAGAAAAAAGATATCGAATTTAGTAAGAGATTAACTATATTGATTTATTTAAATAATATTCTTTGGAAAGAGGATAAAGAGTTATTTGAAGAGAATAGAAGAATAATAAAGAATAGAATTGAATCATTGAATAAATTGGGATTGGATGAAATTTATGGACTGTTCATTTTAATATATTCGGCATCAAAAGGTGATTATTCTGTAGAATATATTGAAAGAATTATCGAAGATTGCTTTAAAAATATACCAGTAAGAAATTATTTGAGTAAATATATGAGTGCTGTATATTGTGATTTGTTAAAAGTAGCTATATCGTTTTTAGTAAGAGCTGGTTACTATGAATTAGCGGAAAAGAGATGCAAGGAGACACTTAAACTATATAATGAAAATCCACTATTATTAAATAGAGCTGCTTTTTCTAAGGAAATCGTTGCAATATTGGCTTCGCTATATTTATTACAAAATAAGGAAGAAGGAGTTATACTAGCTAATAAGATTCTGAAATATGAAGATATTGTTGCTGAGATTACTGGTGATTCTTATTACAGACAGGTAAGAGATGTAACCTATGAAGCTTATTGCAAAGTAAATAAGACAGGTATAGATATTGAATTTTAATAATTTATGAAATATTTAAAGAAATTAGTTCACAAGTCAGTGAATTAGTTTCTTTTTTACACGTTCAGTTTATTAATATAACTTTTAATAATAACTAATCCAGAGAAATAAGAGGACAGTTTTGTCATATTTACAAGATAAATAAGTGAAAAATGAACTATATATTAAGTAATGTGACGATTTCTTCGTAATTTATGTTAACTTTAATTTTCTATGTTAAAATTATCTTTATAAAATTATTTTTATATATTGTTTATGGAGGAATTATATTATGATAAAAAGAAAGCAAAGATTTTCTTTGAGAAAAAATAAAATAGGTACAGCCTCAGTGTTGTTAGGATTAACTATAGTAGGAGGAGTGTCATTAAATTCAACAGATGCATATGCAGAGAATGTTCAAAATAAATCAGGGCATGAGTGTTGTGTTAAATCTGAGAATACCCCTATAACTGAAGAAAAAGTAAATAAAGCTAGAGAAAATTTTGAAAAGATACAAGTAGAGTTTGAAAATCAGAAAAAATTAGTTGAGGAGAAAAATAAAGATTATACTAAAAAAGCTCAAAAGTTTGAAGCTAAAAAGAAAGATCTTGAGTTAGCTAAAAAAATTAAAGAAGAAGTTAATCCTCAAAATATAAAAAATACTGAAGAAAAAATTAAAAGTTTAGATAGTAATAAACTAATACTTGAAAAGAAAATTGAGGGTAGTAAATCAAGTGTACTGAATGTAGAGAAGGAAATAGAAAATCAAGAGAAAGTAGTAGATTTATCTAAAGAAAACAAAAAAATTAAGCAAAGCCTTGTAGATGCTGTCAAAGAAAAAGTAGAAAATGCAAAAGCAGGTACTGTGTACTCTCAATTAGATAAAGAAAAATTAAATATAGAGAAATTAAAAAATGATATAGAAAATACAAAGAAAAATATAGATGATATTTCAAAAGAAATAGTTAATGGAGAGAAAGAAAAGAAAGCTCTTGTTGAGAATGGAAAAATAACTAGAAATAAATTAGAAGATGAACTAAAAAATTCAGGACCTGAATATACAATTGAAATTGTAGAACATAAGTTAAGAGAAGATAAAGTATCTGATTATGATTCTATATCTAAGCCATTATCACCTGAAAATTCGTCTTGGATAGCTGAAGATGGTGAAAGAGTGTATACAGTTGCAAATGAAAATGTAGATTTTAATGGTGAAAAATCGGAAACTATCGTGGTTAAATCTGAGAATGATTTAAATAATCCTCATATAATAGATTATAAAAAAGTTTCAGAATATGTAAGAGAATATCTAGTAGAATTACGTCGTATAAATGGTATAGATATTCCAGTACCAGAAGTTACGGAAAAGGCTTTGAACTGGGCTAAGGCTAGAACAGATGAAATGGCAAAAAATAATAAGTTTAGTCATGATACAGCATTAAAAGAAAGTGATTATTTTATAAAAGATCAAACTGAAAATATTTCTTGGGGTGCATTACCAGTAAAATCAACGTTGGATGAAAAACAAATAGCATATACTGAGCTCCTTCAATATTTTAATGATTATAGTAATGCAAGTAGCTATGGTAAAAAAAATCCAGATGAAGTATCAGTAAGAAATTATGGTCATAGAGTACCTTTATTAGCTGCATCAGGTACAGGGGTTGCTATAGCATCTTCTAATGGATATGGAATACTAACTTTTGTATCAGATAATGATAAAAACGTTTACGGTACTCTTCCTTCTGAAATTAGTCCTACTGAAAGAAGAAGTTATGAGTATGATGGAAAGACATATTATTATGCCCCTTATAGCTCATATTTTTTAGCAAGAGCAGAAAATATAGATGGTGATAAAGATCGTTCTGAATTTTACTTTAACGGAAAAAGGGTGAAATTCCTACCTAAAACTACGTTTAGATATGTGTGGAATGAAACAGTGAAACATAGAAATCTTAAGCGAGATGAGGCATTAAATAAATTAAATGAATTTAATAAAAAACAGTTAGAACTTGAAGAAAGTCAAATTAAAAAACTTAATCGATTAAATGAAGATTTAATGAAAAATAAAAATGTTTTAAGTAAATCTGAAGAAGATTTAAATCAATCTAAAGAATTAGTAGAAAAACTAACTAAACAAAATGAGCAAAAACTTCAAGAAATCACTATATTGACAAAAGAATTAGACAAAAAAATAGACGAATTAAAAGAAGTTCAAGAAATTCAAAATAAAGAAGAAGTTAAGTTGGTTGCGTTAAAGAATAAACTATCTAGTGAAAAAAATAAATTAGAACAAGAAAGAAAAGATTTAGATTCTATAATACAGAGGTTATTAGAAACTAAGAAATATAAGTTATCTTTAGAGAATGCTTCTGAAAACTTTAAAAAAATAGAGGAAGAAGTAAAGCGTTTAGAGAAAGAATATTCAGATGAAAAAAATATATTATCATTAGAGAATGATAAATTATTGAAAATAAAAGAAAAATTAGATGTAGTACATAAATGTTATGAAGATTTAAGAAATGAATTAGAGAAATTTAAAAAAATATCACCTGAGGTGCCAGGAGACCGAAACCCAGGCGGAAAACTAGGTGAGAATCCGGGAGAAAATCCAGAAGACAAAGCTCCAGGTTCATTAAATAACCAACCTAACTTACAACGTCCTAGTGTTAATTCAAATGGATTAAATACTTTACCTAATACAGGCGAAAGTCAAACAGGTATAGCAACTGTAGCAGGCTTAGTAGCTTTAGCTGTAGCTGCAAGATTACGTAAAAATAAAGAAAATAATTAAGATAAATGATAGTTTAATTGTCTCCCTTTTTATGAGGAGGGGGACAATTATTTTATAAATATTAGTGGAAAAGAATAAAGTTTGAAAGAAATATTGTATAAATAAAGTAATAATGCTTAAAAGAATGAAATAAATTAATAGAATTTTAGTATTGAATTTTTATAAGTTAATTAAAAGAAAGTAAATTAGTTTAAATAGTTACATTTATTAAATTTAGATTTATCAACGATTTACAGTTTAAACAAAGTAGTTGAAAATTATAGGTAAAAACTATAATTTTAATGTTAAATTCCTATAAGTGTCACAGCTGTCATTTTCAGTCGAATATATGTGATAAAAAGCTTAAAAGTGACAATTTTAACACAAAACGTAAACTATGAAAAAATAATGCTATAATAATAAATGTCTATAAGAGTCCGTACATATTATTTACTATAACAAAAGATGAAATATCATGTTAACACTTTTGGTTGTTTTTTCGTTAACAATGATATTCTAGGGTGAATTATAGTAATTTATAGAAAAGAAAGTTGAAGTTCATATAGAATAATTTTGTTAACTTGCCATTATGAATTAATTTAAGATAGATTGTTTAATTTAATTCACTTGTAACAAAATTGGAGAAAGATATATGTACCTAAATATTATTAAGTAAAAAATATAATCAAAGATGAGAAAAGTATTAATTTTTGAAGTTTATAAACGAGAGTGATTTAACGGGAAAATATATAGGCATTAAAGAAAGTAACTGTGTTTTGTTGTGTTGTCAGTTACTTTCTTTATTTTTTCATGATTTATTTTTAATTAAATGAAAAAAAAGAGTTCGCTTATTACATTAATTATATAATATATGGTATAATGAACATATGATTTATTTAGGAGGCGGACACTTAAATGGATGAAAGAAATATTCAAGGAAAAATCTTTAAGAAGATTAGAGAAGAACGGGGAGTTAAGTTAAAAGATGCAGCGGGGACAACTATATCTGCTAGGACATTAATTAGATTTGAGGCGGATGAGACGAGTGTTTCGTTAGAGGTTTTTGAGCAATTATTAAGAAATATAGGTATATGTTATCAGGATTATTTTTCTGAGTATTTACCTCTTGTAGAGATAGATCAGACAGGCTTTCTAACAGAAGCGAGGCGATTAGAGGCGCTTGGTACCTTCACTGCAATTAAATCGTTGGCTATTAAGACGCTTAAAAATGAAAAAGTCTCAATAGCGACTAGGCTGTATATAGAACAATATCTTAGTGTTATAGGCGAAACGGATGGTCCTCAGATTATTCGTGATAACAGAAAAATTGTCTTAGAACATTTAAGGAGTTTGGATAAACATACAGTTAATGAGTTATATGCTCTGACTTTTATTCTTAGAACAATTAAGGAAGATGAATTTTCAGATGACTTTGTTAGGCGAGTTATCCAGGAGAATTTAAAGCCTATTAAAACCGATAATTTTTTATCTATCGATAAAGGTGAGAGATCTTTACTATTACTGAATAGTGCAATAGCTTTATTGTCAAGAAGAGGTTTTATAGAAGAAGCAGAAGAATATTGTCTTAAAGCCATTGAATTGTTAAAAGAACATTATAATAATGTTACGCATTTCATGTTTCACCTAATATCATTTAATTATATATTAGCGCAGATTCAACTAAAATTAAATAAACCTGAAGGTGTAGAGTTGGCTAACAAGTGTATTAGTTATATTGACGCTCAAATTGCATTGACCAATATGCTTGGGGATAGTTTGACAAGGGATAGATTGGTAAAAATGTTTTATGATCGCAATAAAACAGGAATTGATTTTGAGTTTTAGGGAGTCAAATGATTGTCTTAATAATTTATAATAATTAAATTCAAAACGGAAAGAGTTTATTCTTTATTGTTTTGAATTTTTTATTAAGTCTAATATTTAAGCGTTTTAAATTCATATGAATTATATAAGCTATATTTTAAGTAAAAGCGTTATCATATAATTAAAGGTTGATAATAGTTATTAATCCTATTTAAGTTAAAATAAAATAAAAAGAGGTGTAAAAAATGTCAATTTTAACTAGAGCTTGGTTATATATAACTAGGAAAAGTTTTAAATCATTAGTTATTTTTTTAATATTAGCTACTATGTCATCATTAATTTTAAGTACTATATCAATTAAAAAATCAACTGATGCTTTGTCAAAAGAAACTTTTCAAAATATTACTAGTAGTTTTTCTATGGAGATTAATAGAAAAACTAATCCAGGTACTGCAAGAGGTGCAGGTAACTTAATCGGAGAAGATATAGAAAAAATAAAGAATCTTCCAGGTGTTAAAAAATATATAAAAAGAATGAATGTAAGTGCAGATTTAGTAGATTTAGAACCATTAAAACTTGCTAATCATCAACAAGAAGAGAAAAACAACAAGCAAAGACAACTTTTCTCTAAAACTGTTATTGTAACTGGAACTAATGATTCTTCATTGGATGATAGATTCTCTGCAGAGACGTTAAAATTGCAAGAGGGACGTCATCTAACTGATAATGATAAAAATTCTGTTTTGATTCATGAAGGTTTCGCTAAGAAAAATAAAGTTAAAGTTGGGGATAAGATTAAATTAAAAGGTAATCCAAATGACGCAGATAATGAGAAAAAATCTGATAAAGAGGTTGAAGTTACTGTAGTTGGTATTTTTGGAGGTCAGAATAAAGGTGCTACTTCTAGTCATATGGAACTATATGATAATATTTTTATAGCTGATACTCAAACAACAAAAACTTTATACAACTATGAAGATGGTAAAGAAATTTATCAAGATGCTACATTCCTTGTCGATGGAAAAGACAAAGTTGATAGTATTATAAATGATGCTAAAAAGCTTCCTATTAATTGGAAACAGTATATGTTAGTTAAGAGTAATCAGAACTTCCCAGCTCTTCAACAATCATTAGATACAATTTATAGTCTGACTAATGGTGTATTCATAAGTACAATAGTCTTTAGTATAGTGATTCTGTCGCTAATATTATTCTTATGGATAAATAGTAGAAGAAAAGAAATCGGTGTAAGTTTAGCGATTGGTATGACTAAAGCTAGCATCATAGGACAATTTATTCTAGAAGTGCTATTAATTAGTATTCCAAGCTTTATCGCTTCATATTTTATAGGAAGTGCAATTAGTCAAAATATTGGAAATCAGATACTGCAACAATCTATAAAATCTGTAAGTAAAACTATTTCAAATCAAGCTAATGGAGTTAATCTAGGTGCTAATGCTGAAGTAGAGGGAGCAAATAAAATTATTACTGCCTTAGATGTAAGTGTTAGTATGGATAATATGCTAACGGTAGTACTTGTTGGTATCGTGATAATTGTGATTGCTGTAGGAATTGCTTCTAGTCGATTAGCATACAGAAAACCTAAAGATTTATTATCTGATATTAATTAATGTAAGGAGAAATAGATGAGTATTTTTAATAGGGCATATCTTTATATTATTAGAAAAAAAGTTAGAAGTAGTATTTTATTTTTAATAGTGACACTGATATCATTTTTCTTATTAAGTGGCAGTGTTTTGAATACAACTGTAAATAATATTTCTAAAAATTTATATAAAGATGTTAATTTTGGATTTAATATTGAAAGTGTAGATAAGTCCAATAAAGAAATAGAAAAGGATACTTTGAAAAAAATTGAAGAATTAAAAGGAATAACTACAAAAAATTATATTTTTTCTAAACCAGTTAATGTTGAAGGGAAAAAGGTAGTCCAAGAGAATCAAAATATTACGTTAAATGATGAAATAAAAAATAATAGTAATTTAGTAATGTTGAATGGTATTACCGCTTCTAAAAGTAATATTGATTTTAAGAGTGAAGTTTTAAAATTGGAAAAGGGAAGACATATTGAAGAAAATGATAATAATAAAATCATGATTCACGAAAAATTTGCTGAATTAAATCATGTTAATTTAGGTGATAAAATTAAATTATCACAAGAAGGTAAAACATTAGAGTTGGAAATTGTTGGAATCTACTCTGGTGAAAAGACTAATACATTTAACGGCTTAAGCTCAGATTTTATTGAAAATACAGTTTATACCGATTATAAATCAAGTCAAGAATTATCAAATTTAATAGCTAATAATAAAGTAACTTCAGTAGAATATGGAGTTGAAGATCCAACTAAGTTAGACGATGTAATAAAAACTGTTGAGAATTTAGGAATAAATAACTTAATGGTCTCTAAATCAAATAAAAATTATGAGCTAGTTACATCTTCAGTAGAGAGTATAACAAAAATAACTAATATGATAAGAATAGGTAGTGTTGTAGTTGGAGTAGTTATACTATCATTAATTTTAATGTTTTGGGTTCGTGAAAGAACTTACGAAATTGGGATTTTACTGTCGTTAGGAACTAGTAAAGTAAATCTGGTTTTACAATTTATAGTAGAGGTATTATTGGTAACAATATTTGGTCTAATGATTGCACTCGGTATAGAGATAGCGACTATTAAGTATTTAGCGAGCAATGTGGGAAGTATTTTTTCTGAGGAACTACCAAAATCAATAGCTGATGAATTAATGAAGATATCTTTTAATGGAATAGATATTGTTAATTTAGTTATAGTGATGATAGCTATAGTGATTATTTCGGTAGTTGTAGCATTATTGCCAATATTAAAGATGAAACCGAAGAAAATTTTAACGAATATTAATTAGTGAGGAATAAGAAATGTCGATTTTTAAATTGAAAAATGTAAGTTACTTATATGATAATAGTAAATCAAAGGTTTTAAGTGGAATTACTTATAATTTTGAAGTAGGGAAGTTTTATGCGATAATAGGTAAATCTGGAGCTGGGAAATCAACTTTACTATCGTTGTTAGCGGGATTAGACAGTCCTTCAAGTGGAGAGATATTATTCAATAATACTAATATTGAAAAAATAGGATATAGTGAACATAGACGTAAAGATATTTCATTAGTGTTCCAAAATTATAACTTAATCGATTATCTGACACCACTAGAAAATCTAAAACTTGTTTCCAAAAATGCAAGTAAGGATATTTTATTAAAGCTAGGATTAGAAGAAGAACATGTTAATCGAAATGTTATGAAACTTTCTGGAGGACAGCAACAACGTGTAGCTATCGCAAGAGCGTTAGTATCTGAAGCGCCTATAATTCTAGCTGATGAACCAACAGGAAACTTGGACGAAAGTACTGCAGAAGAGATAATAGAAATATTGAAAAAAGTAGCCGTAGAAAATAATAAATGTGTTATTGTAGTTACTCACAGTAATCAATTAGCGAGTGCTGCTGATGTAGTATTAGAGTTGAAAGATAAAAAGTTAAAAGTTAAATAAGTAAAAAGCGAGATTATCTTTAGAAATTGATTGGTTTAAATCAAAATTCTTAAGTTAATCTCGCTTATTTTATTAATTATAGGTGTTTTTTTAAACAGAATAGTTTATCAAGTTCATTTAGTGCTTCTTCAAAACTATAAACAAGAGTTCCGTGTTTTAAAATACCACCTAGAACATAGTGGTTCATCGCATAACTTGGAATATCGTATTTGTTTGCTGATTTTAATCGAATATCTGAATTTATAGCGATAATTTTTTTCTTAAGTGCAATTGCAATTCCTAACTCGACCATTACACCACTATCTTCGTTTGTAACATCAGCTAAGAAAATGTCACAGTTTTTAACAGCTTCTGTATCACCATTAAAAATATCTTGTGGTGTAGGTAGAGTTTGTTTGTCTTCATTAAAAGGCTGTTCTATTGGATTAAAGACTGATAATCTTTCTCCAAATTTTTCTTTTAATAATTTCCCTTCTTTTAAACGTTGAGCTATTTCAGCTTCATTAAATAATGCTCCAGCTAAATAAAGTTTCATAGAATAGTCCTCCTTTGTTGTTATTTAAATTATAATATATATCACCTAAAGTTTACAACTAAAGTAAAAAGAAATTGATAGTGATTATATGTTTTATTAGTTATTTTAAAGATAATCAATTATAATATATATGAAATATTTTAAAATGAAAATCTATTAAGATATATATTTTTCAGTTTTAAAGGTGAATCGTTGACAGGTGTATAGATATATTATATAATGGAGTTAATAAAGAAATGGACGTGGTTCGTCCTACCTAAAAGCTCTTGTCTATACAGGGGCTTTTTTGCATTTTAACGTGAGCGGGGAATAATATTATGAAAAAATTTAATAATATAGATAATCAAATAGAATTATTGAAATCTAGAAATTTAAGAATACTGAATGAAGAAAAAGCTAAAGAAAATTTAAAGTTATATGGTTATTATGAAATAGTGAATGGTTATAAAAATTTACTTTTAAAAGATATAGATACTTACAAAGATGGTGTAACTTTTGAACACTTATTTTCATTGTTTAAATTGGACAGTAATATAAAAGATATAGTGTTAAATATAACATTAGAGTTTGAAATTATATTCAAAAATGTATTAGCTTATGAAATATCTAAAAAATATGGAGTTTTTGAAAGTGAATATCTAAAAAGAGAAAATTATAAGGGAAAGAGGTTCTTTATAAAGGAAAATAGTAAAGTATTTCATCTAGACATTTTATTAGATAAATTTAATCTGATTAAGAATGATAATTCTCAGCCTTTTAGACATTACCGTGAAAGTCATAATCATGTTCCTCCATGGATACTTTTCAAGGGGGCTACATTTGGTAATATGTATTATTTTTATATGGAGCAAAAAGTAGAAGTAAAAAATAGTGTAATTAGTACAATATTTGGTGTTTCCACCAGAGAAATAGAAGAAATAAAAGAATTAAAAAATTTATTTGCAGATGGTTTATCCCTTGTTTATCAGTTTAGAAATAGAACAGCTCATGGAGGAAGGGTTTATAATTTCACTACTTATAGGGAATATATTAGATTTAATACAATATTTCATAGTAAATCTTGTATTTCCAATAAATTATACAGATTTGGTTACGGTAAAAATGATTTATTTACATTTATAAAATTTTTCAGTTTTATGCCAAAGAATTTAAATGAAAAATTAAATATTGGAGTTAGAAGTATTTTAAAAGAATATCTGTCAAAATATCCAGAAGATAAAAATATGCTTCTTACAGAAATAGGAGTGCCTCCAACAATAATTGAATTTGATTTAGAAGAAATTTTTGATATAACTTTGTATTAGTTGAAAATCAATTGAGAGTGTTTTTACATCCATAATCAATGGGGTATGTTTCATCTTTCTAATTTTACTAGTTATTTTAGCTAAATTCTATTATAATAATTAATGAAGTAAAGAATATATATGTGAGGAATTTATTGATGAAAAGTGTAGTACTTTGTGAAAAGCCTTCGGTTGCTCGTGATATTGCGAGGAATCTTGGTGCGAAAAATAATAAAAATGGTTGTCTTGAAGGGGAT
>QWCF01000500.1_pt1 | contig 14588 bp, 10 predicted proteins | sample 1972521 | NCBI WGS metagenome assembly QWCF01 (sample SAMN09866715, study PRJNA288562) | Human oral metagenome isolate term4_saliva, whole genome shotgun sequencing...
AAATCAGTACGTTTACAGTACTGCAATACATTAACTACATAAACAACAGACCACTAGGACATGTCAAATATGCATTAAATTAATTCCGCCAACAAGTTAAAAAAACAGATAGAAAGCTTATAACCAATGCCCACTGTTTATTCATAAATCTACTAAAAAGTCTCAGACGTTTAGGAAAATCAGTTACATGTAGATACCTTTATTTTAGATATCTATCACGTTCGTCTCAGATATCTGTCGCGTTCGTTTCAGATATCTGTCAGTTGCGTCTTAGATATCTGTTATTTACGAATTAGATATCATAACAAACTACAACCTTTATAATTTTATATTCTAATACCTAAAAGATATTTTTTTAGATAATAATAACGAACACCTTTGTTCTATAGCGTTTTTATTTTGTTAGTATTATAAGTGTTTTAATTTCAGTATGTTACTTTATGTTTACTTGTGTGCTGAAGGAAGCAGTTACAATTGTTTTCTTTTTTATAGTATCTTTATATTTTTTCTACTCAGTCCAAAGAGTGTACTTCGGTAGTGAACAATAAAAAAGTCCGAAGGAGTATCTCCTTCGGACTTTTGAGGTGCCTAGCAGAATCGAACTGCTCTACACGGTTTTGCAGACCGTTACCTAACCGACCGGCCCAGGCACCCAATAATTAGTCGACAAGATTAATGCAATGCCTTAATCCGTGTGCAAAAGTAATAAGAAATATTTGTTTGACCAAATTTTTTGTAGACTATTGCAAAAAATAATTTACCTTCTTTCGTATTTATATGTTGTCTTTTTACGCATCATTTGCTCCTTAATAGCACAGCCGGGGCACCCTCCGCAGGCGTTTCTAGATACCTTTATTGTTCTGATTAACATACGAATAGCGTATGCTGTTGCTATAGCTATTACTATGGTTACAATAGTATATTGTATCATTATATATATCCTTTCTTTTATATGGGCTGATCCTCCACTCTATCTGTAAATAGGTTTTCGGTCGCCTTCATTTCATCTTTATCGAACCATTGCGACAGTTTGTTTTTTGCCTTTTGTTTTGTTTCTTCGTCTATATTGCTCCAAACCTTTTGTAACACATATATCAGTACACCGAGATCGTCGCCCAATCCGGCAAGCGGAATAGCATCTGGAATAAAATCGAGTGGGGTTATTAGATAGCCTAATGCCCCTATAATAATGGCTTTATCTTTTATAGACATTTTGTTACTATCTATAGAGTAATACAATATCAATGCAGCATAAACCAGTTTAGCTCCAGCTCGTTTTGCTATGCGATGTATTTTCTCGATAAATCCATTTTCTGTGAATTTCTCTTTGTATTTGCTTAAATCTGGTATTTCCATATATTTTCTTTGTTGTTACATATATATACTAAGCACATAGTATGCCAAAAAGGTTAGAAACGCATCACCTTTTCTACGTATGCAGCGGCTTCAGGATAGTCTCTTTTTGCACGTTTTACCTTGTTGCGCACAATGGTTTTCATAACAATACGATAAATTACGAAGAGCACCAGACCAATGGCAACGCCCATAAGTGCAACTTGATAGCCTTTTACTGGTAGCGATTCCTCAGAAAAACCTGACAGTATTATGATAGGCAATGCTATCAGAAAACCTGCAATGGTGTATCGCGTACGTTCTGTTCCTTCAGTGTCGAGTGCGGCTTGGTGGTCAAAAAGATAATCGTCTAACTCCTGTTGGCTCAGCTTTTCTTCCATTTGTGGAAAACCTGGGTCGTCCTTATGATTTCTAATTTTGTTCTCAACTTGATGTTGGAAATCGTCTAATATGTATCTATAGTCTTGAACTTCTTCCATAAGATATAAAGAATAGTACGGTAATTTGTCTTTTCTGCCATACAGCTTGGTGACTGTTAAAGCAGACATTCTCCTTTTTTCATAGCTCAACTCCCTCCCCGCAGAGGGGGAGGCAGCGAGTATGTGTAAAGCAGCATTCCTATAAGCCGGGTCTTGTTTCCTTATTGTCTTTCGGCAAGTAAGGACGCCTGTCATTTATCTAACCGTAGGGTCGCCCCATACGTTTTAGCGTTCTACCCTCCGTTGTGCCTTATTTGGCTCGGGCGAGTAACCCTCAAACAACGGTTTACATGAACTTGCAGCTCCTGAACGGTACAGCCACGCAGTCGCCTACGTGCTGGTAGTCTCTTACACTACCTTCTCACCCTTACCTCGTTTTTAAAGGCGGTTGTTTTCTTCTACCTACATCTACTGTTGCCAATAGCTTTCATTTTCGGAAGCAGGATACTCTTTGCTGCCCGGACTTTCCTCTCGTGTTTGCAACACCAGCGACAGTGCCGAAGTGCTGCCTTATGTTGCAAAGGTAACGCAAATATGCTAAACGCCAAAGCATAGCTTTATATTTTTTGTTAATATAGGCTCTTATAAGAGTAATGTGTAACTTTAAAATAAGTTTGGAAAGTAGCTTGCGCATTACACAAAAGTGTAAAAATACGCAGTGAAATGGAAAGTCTATTCGTTTATTTTTATAAATAATTGTTCTTTTCTTACCTTTGCAGGCAAAAGAAATAATAACGTCAGACAATGAAACGAAATATGTTATGAAAAAGTTTTATGCCATTTTTACAGCCTTGACACTGTTTTCTACTGTAGCAAAGGCGCAGCAAACCATTCGTGGGTGGATAACCGATGAGCAGCGTTTGCCTATCGAGTATGCCAACGTTATTGCACTTTCTGTGCGCGACTCATCGCTCGTTACGGGTGCAGTTACCGACAATGCGGGTAAGTTTCTGCTTACTTTGCCTGCCAATAGCAACCAAGTATTTCTACGTGTATCGGGCATTGGTTACGAGCAACGCAATGTGTTTCTGCCTCTTATTGCCGATACTTTGCAGTTGAAAGCAGAATCAGAAACAAAAACAATGGAAGGCGTAACTGTTACAGCGCAACGTCCTAAGATGGCTATACGAAACGATGCTCTTGTTACAACCATCATTGGCTCGTCGTTAGCCAAAGCTGGTTCGGGCAACGATGTGCTTAAGCGTATTCCGCTGTTGAGTGGTAAAGAAGGCAGCTATTCTGTTATAGGTAGAGGAGCAGCAGTTATCTATATAAACAACAGAAAGATAACCGACGCAACTGAGATAGAACGTCTTAACTCGTCGGACATTAAGGACGTCGAGGTAATAACCAATCCGGGGGCTCGCTACGATGCGACGGTGAGTGCCGTTATCCGCATTCACACGGTGCGTAAGGTGGGCGACGGCTTCGGTTTCGATGCACGCACGTCGGCTTATTATTGGGAAAACTGGGACACTAACAATCAGCTCAATATGTATTATCGCCGCAATGGTTTGGAGCTGACAGCTGGTTCGGCTTACAATATTGACAATAGTCTAAACAAACAAACCACTACCAACGAGGTGCAGACCGCCAATTTGTGGACCAACAAGTGGACAAGCGATAGTCATAGTTGTAATACAAACAACAATTATACGCTTTCGGCAGCCTACGAGTTCAATGCCAACCACTCTGTTGGTGCGCGTTTCTTCACCAATTTGCTTGTTGGTGCAAACAACGGACACGGTGATTTCTCTACCGATGTATTTAAAAACCATGTACTCTTCGACCATATAGAGTCACGAATTAGTGCTAACTCTACTGCCATTCCTAATAAAAGTCTCTCGGCTTACTACGTTGGAAAGGTAGGAAAGATAGATATAGATTTCAATACAGACTACTATTATGGTAGAGAAACTGAATACCGCATAACCACAGAGCAAAGTGCCACCAACGCCAATCGCACTGTAACATCGGCAGGAATACACACAAACAAGTTTTTTGCAACCAAGCTGGTGCTCTCTCACCCGTTGTTTGGCGGTAGCCTGTCGGTTGGAAACGAGAACACTTTCACTAATCACGAACAGAATTATGTTAATCAAGAAAACGTGGTTCCCAGCACAGCATCAACCATTAAGGAACGCAATAACGCTTTCTTCTTCGAATATAGCCGACCCACACCCATTGGTCAGCTCATGGCAGGATTGCGCTACGAGCACGTAAATTCTGATTATTATGAACAAGGAGTGTATAGTCCGGCACACAGCCGTACCTACAGCCAATGGTTTCCGTCGCTCACTTTCGCAACAAGAATAAAGGAAGTAGGCTTGCAACTCTCTTATTCGGCAAAGACATCGCGCCCCTCTTATAGGCAATTGGGTACAAATGTAGAGTATATGAACCGCTTTACGCGTCAGAGTGGTAACCCTACACTGAAGCCAGAAACACTACACAACATTACGCTTGTGAGCAGTTGGAGCTGGCTAACCTTTGTTGCCAACTACACACAGACACACAACAAAATTATGTATTGGAACGAACAAGAAAGCACTGATGAGAATATAACCAACTTGCGTTACCGCAATTTCAAAAGGTTTCCTGCCTTAACATTGAGCATTACCGCAGCACCGAGAATGGGAGTATGGTCGCCACAACTCATATTATTTTGCCAAAAGCAATGGTTCGACATAGAGCGTTTGGGCAGCAAGTTAGATTTAAGCAAACCGATATGGGGCATACTGTGGAACAATACATTTGATTTTAAAGACAATTGGATAGCCGAGACTCGCTTGAAAGTTACTTCTAAGGGTATAACAGAGAACAGTGAGCTTACCAGAAACAACTGTGCATTTAACTTCTCGGTACGAAAAGCGTTCCTGAACGACCGCCTTTCCGTTACTGTAGGCGTAAACGATCTGTTCAATCGCTCTGCTAATCAATTGTTGCTTTATACGAATAACTTAAGCATAGATACAAAACAAGAATTCGATAGCCGAGAATTCTATGTTACTTTGCGCTATAAATTCAACACGGCACGTAGCAAATATAAAGGCACAGGAGCAGGACAGAGCGAGCGCAAGCGTTTCTAATCCACGGCAAGTGCGCAGAAAATAGGTTTTCAACGCCCCATTTTCTTCGTTTTTCAGGACTGAAAATATACTTTTATAATTCACTGGTATCAGTGCTTAGAAAGCTGTCAAAATTGTCTTATAAGAGAATTAAAATTGTCCTATAAGAGAATTTAAAAAGTCCTATAAGACAATTTTGAGTGTCTGCGCAGGAAGTATAAAAAGTTTACAGAATATTTCAACAATTTACATATACAGATATGAAGATAAAATTAAGCCTGTTTATATTGTTCATTCTTTTATCGAACAGTATGTTTTCTCAATCCATTAAAATTACAAACCATTATGGAAGCGAAAACAAAGAGATTCAAGACCTGATTGATTTTGAAAGTATTTATATAGAACAATTGAACTTTGAAGGAGAAACACTTAAAGGAAAATCGTATCAAATAGCACTTGAAGAATACATCGAAGGCAGATTATCCCATACAACAATGCTTTTCGATGGTACGGAAAGCGATTATTTCAAAATTTCATCAAGCAAGGAAGCCGTGAAATTCTTCTTTAAATTCAGTGAAGACAAACTGAAGATATTCATTCGAGGGAATAGGTTTGGAAGCAAGAAATCCTATTTTCGTTTATCAGGCGATTATGAGAAATATGCCTTAAAAGACTTCTTCGGAAACAAGAAAGAACTTTTAGTTAGCGGTTCAAGCAAGACATCAATCTTTGCAATAATAACTCCGACAATCCATAAGGACGGTTCAGCCTCTTATTGCGAAGTCGTTCAGGCAAACGAAAAGCCCGAAAAACTTGGCGAGAGGTTTAAAATACCACACTACTTCTTGCTCACTATAACCTTTCAATAAGCAGGTTCTCTACTTACTGTTTGACTCTGGATAGTGCTTTATGCAGCATTGCTGTTAAATTATAGTATTTTGGAAAAGGTGTGTCAAAACTCAATTTTGGCACACCTTTATATTTTGTGATAACTGCTTGAAAAAGCCTTTGTTTTGTAAAGATTATTCTGTTAAAAAGCGATAACTGCGCTTTAACGTTGTGAAAGCGGTTCTTTTGCGATGCAAAACCTACGCTTTTAGCGTGCAAAACAGCTACTTTTGGAATGCAAAACAATAGGTTTTGCAACGCATTGACAGCGAGTAAGTTATACGATTGGTGTGCTTGTGAAAAATATTTACAGCCTTATTGCTGTCTTTTTGACCATAAAATGAGTTATATCAGCTAAACTTCTATTGTATTCAGCGTAGCCTATACTGATAGCGAAGCGTATTTAAAATATTGTTATGTGGGTGTTAATGCAAGGTAGATTTGTATTCTTCTTTTATGCGTTGTTCCACTTCTTCGAGGGTTTTGTTGCTGCTTAGTCTGCTTTTTATGAGTCGGAAGCCGTACCAGACGATGACCATTCCGAGTGCTGCAAGGAGAAATGTCCATACGCTGCCAAGGTTAAAGCCCTGTATAAACTTTTCGCAGATAACGAATCCGCCAATAGACACAAGGTAATCGAGCCAACTCGATGATGTGTAGCTTTTGCTTATGCGTTGGTATTCTTCGTCGTTTGCGAGCAGTTGTTGGCGGTTGGCTTGCCAAAGCTGTTCAAATTCCTGTTCTGTCATAAATGTAAGTTTCTGTTTGTTCTGCGTGCAAAGATACTGAAAAAAATGTTTTACTGTGTAGTTTTAAACATACATTAATTCACTCATAACGAAATCGCTGACGTAAATTCCGTTGCGTGTCAGGTGCAGATGGTTGTCGGTTATGGCGAGCAGACCTTGCGAGATGAGTGGGGCAGAGGCTTTTGCAATGTGCTCTTTGTAAGGCGACGATAAAGCAGAAAGGTTGATGCCACTTCGCGTACGTAAGACAGTTGTAACTATATCGTCGTAGTGTGTGTTGGCATCAATAGGTTCTACTTCGTAGACGGGGCGGTTGTTTGTAATGCCATCAATGTATTTTTGTAAGTTGTCTACGTTCCAGCGGCGTGTGGAAAGGTTGTAGCTGTGTGCCGATGCGCCTATGCCAAGATAAGGTTTATTAGACCAATAAGCACTGTTGTGGCGCGAACGGAAAGGAGAAACCGCAGAATAAGTAAGTTTGGCAAAGTTGCTTATTTCATATTGTTCGTAGTTGGCGATAGCAAGGCGTTCGATAAGAGAGTCGTACATTGAGCGATAGAGTTCCTCGTCCATATCCTTTACTAAGCCTTTTTGCAGAAGTTGGTAGAGAGGAGTACCCTCTTCGTACATCAGGCTGTAAGCCGAAATATGTTCAACGTTTAAGGCAATGGCTTTATCAATGTCGAGTTGCCATTGTTCTATGGTTTCGTTAGGAAAGCCAAACATAAGGTCGATGGAAATATTCTCTATTCCTACACGGCGCAGACGCTCAATAGCAGTTCGTACATCGGAAGCTTTATGACGTCGGCGGAGAAACTTTAATCGTTCGTCCGAGAAAGTCTGTGCACCCATCGATACACGATTGATAGGCAAGTGTCTGAGGTTTTCAGCAAATTCGGGAGTAATATCATCAGGGTTACATTCCAAAGATATTTCCATATCGCTGTAGTTTAACATTCTGTCGGCATAGTTATCGGCAATACAGCGGAATATCTTCTCAATATGGCAAGCCTGCAATTGCGATGGTGTACCACCTCCGAAGTAAATTGTTTCAATGCGTTCAGCAGTGTTAGAATATTCTCCGAAAAGGTAATTCTTTTCTGTTACGGCTTCTTTGCATAATGCATCTACATACAAATCCATCGTATTTGCTTTCTCAGCGTGTGGTGTTATGGTAGAATAAAAGCCACAATAAATGCATCGGCTTGCACAAAAAGGAATATGGAAATAAAGTCCTGCCATATATTATATAAGGTGATAAGCTTTGAAACGAATTATTTCAGTGCAAAATTAATAATTTCTTTTAATACTTTTATTATTTGTAGCGAATAGTTTGGTTAGATAAAATAAAATGTATAACTTAGGCGTCAGTAGTAATAAGCATAGCTTATAACCCTACACAAAACATAATACTAACAACCTTAAGGTAGCGTTCTAACAGACTTATATGTATTGCATAGTAGACTTTTAGAAACACCTTTTAAATCTATTGTGGTTATGAGAGTATATAAAACAAACGAGATTAAGAACATTGCATTGCTTGGCAGTGCGGGTAGCGGCAAGACTACTCTTGCCGAAAGTATGTTATTTGGTGCTGGTATAATAAAGCGCCGTGGTACAGTAGAAGCAAAGAATACTGTTTGCGATTACTTTCCCGTAGAACAAGAATACGGCTATTCTGTATTTCCTACAGTGTTCCATGTAGAATGGAACAACAAAAAGCTAAACATAATTGATTGCCCTGGAAGCGATGATTTTATTGGTGGTGCCATAACAGCATTGAATGTTACCGACCAGGCAGTGATTCTTATCAACGGACAATATGGTCCTGAAGTAGGAACACAGAACAACTTCCGCTACACAGAGAAGTTGAAGAAACCTGTAATCTTCTTAGTCAATCAATTAGATTCCGACAAATGCGACTTCGATAACGTTATGAATAGTATGCGGGAAATATATGGACCTAAATGTGTACAAATACAATATCCCACAGCAACAGGCGCAAACTTTAACAGTATTATAGATGTTTTGTTGATGAAGAAGTACAGTTGGAAACCAGAAGGAGGTATGCCTATCATAGAAGATATTCCTGCTGAAGAAATGGATAAGGCTATGGAGCTACACAAAGCATTGGTTGAAGCTGCCGCAGAGAATGACGAAACATTGATGGAAAAGTTCTTTGAGACTGAAACATTAACAGAAGACGAAATGCGCGAGGGTATTCGTAAAGGACTTATTGCACGTAGCATCTTTCCTGTATTCTGTGTTTGTGCTGGTAAAGATATGGGCGTGCGTCGCTTAATGGAGTTTTTGGGTAACGTTGTACCTTTCGTTAGCGAGATGCCAAAAATACATAACGCACGTGGAGAAGAAGTTACACCCGACTCAAATGGTCCTGAATCTGTTTACTTCTTCAAAACAGGAGTAGAACCACATATCGGAGAGGTGAGCTATTTTAAAGTTATGAGTGGAGCCATAAAGGTGGGCGACGACTTAACTAACGCAGACCGAGGATCTAAAGAACGCATCGGACAACTGTTTGCTTGTGCAGGTGCAAACCGTATACCTGTTGAGCAAGTTAATGCTGGCGATATTGGCTGTACAGTGAAATTGAAAGACGTTAAGACAGGCAATACATTGAATGGTAAGGGTGTAGAACAGCACTTCGACTTCATTAAGTATCCGAATCCAAAGTATATGCGTGCCATCGAGGCTGTAAACTCTCAAGATACAGAAAAGCTTATGGCGGCATTGTTAAAGATGCGTCAAGAAGATCCAACATGGCTTGTTGAGCAAAGTAAAGAGTTACGTCAGACCATCGTAAAAGGACAAGGCGAATTCCACTTACGTACTTTGAAGTGGCGTTTAGAGAATAATGAGAAGCTTCAAACCGTATTCAAGGAAGCTCGCATACCTTATCGTGAAACCATTACCAAGCAGGCAAAGGCTGAATATCGCCACAAGAAGCAGAGCGGTGGTGCTGGACAGTTTGGCGAAGTTCATCTTATTGTAGAGCCATACGCAGAAGGAATGCCCGATCCAACAATGTATAAGTTCAACGGACAAGAGTTTAAGATGAATATAAAAGGTAAGGAAGAAAAGACATTGCCTTGGGGCGGTAAGCTCGTTTTCATCAATTCGGTTGTAGGTGGAGCCATCGACACACGCTTTATGCCAGCTATTTTGAAGGGTATTATGGACTGTATGGAACGCGGACCATTGACTGGAAGCTACGCTCGCGACGTTCGCGTGGTTGTTTACGATGGTAAGATGCACCCGGTAGACTCTAATGAACTTTCGTTTACACTTGCTGCTCGCCACGCTTTCTCTGATGCTTTCAAGATTGCAGGACCGAAAATTCTCGAGCCTATATACGATTTAGAAGTTTATGTGCCGGGCGATTACATGGGCGACGTAATGAGCGACTTGCAAGGACGCCGTGCCATGATAATGGGAATGGACAGCGAAGCGGGTTACCAGAAGCTGCAAGCCAAGATTCCGTTGAAAGAATTGGCAAGCTATAGCATCTCTCTGAGTTCGCTGACAGGTGGCCGTGCAAGTTTCACCACCAAGTTCTCAAGCTACGAACTTGTGCCTAACGAACTCCAGCAGACCCTCATTGCCGAACACGAAGCAGAAGTTAAGGACGAAGACGAATAGACTAAAGGAACTCTTTTGCATTTGCAAAATACATAAAAACCGTAAGAGCCGACATGCCGTACAGCGTGTTGGCTCTTGCTATTTAAAGCCAGTTTTACCACAAAATCAAGGCAGATAATGAACTCAGTGTTATGTCTAAAAAAAAGTGCATCTGTAAAGTGTAGTGTTCTAATATGATGTGATGCGCTAAAGAATATAGCGTTATATCCAGTTTAATATGATATTAAATTCGTCTAAACATATAGAGAATGGAGACCGAAAGTGCTATAATATATTCGTCTAACAATAGATACACACAAAGTCATTTAACGTGCTTTTAAGTGCAAACTGTTTATAACATTTGGGATATTCGGATATTTATCTTACTTTTGCAGTATAGAATATATTTGGTATGACAAGCGATAGTATAGTAATAATTCCTACATACAACGAAAAAGAGAATATGGAGAATATTATCCGAGCTGTTTTCGGTTTGGAGAAGTGTTTTCATATCTTAGTAATAGACGACGGAAGTCCTGACGGAACCGCACAGATTGTACACCGGCTCATAAAAGAAGAGTTTGCCGACCGTCTGTTTATTATCGAACGTTTAGGAAAGTTAGGACTTGGAACAGCTTATATTTGTGGCTTCAAATGGGCATTGGAGCATGGCTATGACTATATATTTGAGATGGACGCAGACTTCAGCCACGACCCTAACGACCTTCCTCGCCTATATGCAGCTACGCACGACGAAGGTTTCGATGTGGCTGTCGGTTCACGTTATGTAAGCGGAGTGAATGTGGTAAACTGGCCCATCGGACGTGTCCTGATGAGCTATTTTGCCAGCAAGTATGTACGTTTTGTAACAGGTTTCCATGTTCACGACACCACGGCAGGCTTTGTTTGCTATCGCCGCAAGGTGCTCGAAACCATTCCGCTCGACGAAGTTCGCTTCAAAGGCTATGCTTTCCAGATAGAAATGAAGTACACTGCGTATAAAATAGGATTTAAGATAAAGGAAGTACCCGTTATATTCGTAAACCGAAGAGAAGGCACAAGCAAGATGAGCGGAGGCATATTCTCGGAAGCCTTCTTTGGTGTGATGCGTTTAAGAATGGACGGTTGGTTCAGGAAATACCCCACTATAAAGAATTAAATAACAGCATAATAAAAGAACGCTTTCGCATCGAAGGCGTTCTTTTATACGTTTAGAAACAAGCTTAATTTTATTGTTTTCACGATGAAGCATATCACAAGAGATGAAGCTTTAAAACTATTGGTGCGCAATAATCCCGAACCAGTTGCGAGTCATTGCGATAAATCTATGTGGTGGTTCATAACTCGTGCCGTTGGCGGACTATGGATTCAGCACCCACTCAAAATGATAGTGTCATGGCTTTATCTGCTTATGTTACCTTTAATTTATGTGCAGAAAAGCATAGGATTTGCCATAATAGGCATATCCATTGTATTCTTCTGTATTCTTGCTTATTATTTTTATCTCTACAGAAAGCTATACAAAGCATTAAGAGAGAATACTTATCGCATTGATGAAGATGGTATATCGGTGTCGATAACCACAGTTGATGGCGTTTTGGCACGCTATCTTACCACGCCGTTCTCGCTGATTAAGGATATATGGTTGGCTCAAAACTACATTTATATTGAAACGGAAGACAAGACAGATATAGGCGTTGTCTACCTCTTTTCAGACGAACCAGAACGCATTTTGGGCAATATCGTATCGTATATGCAGTTGGAGAAGAAAGCCAAAGAAGACAAATCGTTACCTTATTATAGTGCGGAGGAACGCACAGACCTAAGAAACTTTGTGGAAGAACGCTTCGGAAAGATTGACGCAGTACTAAACGATACCGATGGCGAAGGTTTCCCGGTGGACATTGCTGCAATTCCTCCCAGTCCGCAACACAACTACTGGACGCTTTGCACCATAGGGGCAGGAGCCATTCGTGTGCCCAACCAAGAATATTACAAGCAATCGGACAATGGCGAAACAACTTTCGATGCAACCAAATACACCGAAGGCTTTGTGGTGGAACACTTCGAATACGTTATGTATCTGCCGCCCGACTGGAACGTAACCGATGCCGATTTAAGCAAAGACAGCAACTATTGGTATCTCCACTTGTTGCGCGATGTAGTGCAATACACCTACTATAACTTCCAGTTTCAGCTTGGCGACACCTTAAATTATAATGATGGCGATAGCGAGCAACTATCGTTCGACCATTCGACCGACTTTTATGCAGCATTGATTTTGTGCCCATTACCCGATGTTGCTAACGAACAGTTTGCCAATATCGAAGGTCGCACCATTCAGTTCTTTCAAGTTGTGCCTATCACTACAGAAGAAGCTAACTATTTGGGTAGGCATTCTGCTGCCGATTTTCTGAAGAAATATATGGATATAAGTGCTATTCAACTGGATAACGAGTCTAAACAAGTGAAGCACGAACGCTATTCAAAGGCTATTATATCGCACTTCGAACGCCATATAAAGGGAGCAAACGTAGTAACAATGTACTCACATAAGAGCTAAAAAACTTGCTACTTAATGGAAGAAAAAGTACAGCAATAAATGTTCTAAGTTATTTGAACAAGTAAGTGCTCGTAAGTGTTATATAAATTCAGTAGAAAATAGCTAAAGCGGTTATATGCGACACCTGTTAGGTGCTCAGCAATTTTATAGAAATTCTCGAATATTCTATAAAGAGAATAAGATATTTAGGCTACTTTTATTTTAGATATCTGTTTCGTTCGTTTCAGATATCTGTCGCGTTCGTTTCAGATATCTGTCGCGTTCGTTTCAGATATCTGTCAATTGCGTTTCAGATATCTATAGCTTGCGACACGTATATCCATAGATATAACTTCGTATATCCATAGATGTAGCTTCGTATATCTATAGATGTAACTTCGTATATCCATAGATGTAGCTTCGTATATCTATAGATGTAGCTTCGTATATCCATAGATATAGCTTCGTATATCCATAGATGTCGTTTCATATATCTATAGATAGTTGTTCAGGTATCATAACAAGCCAGAAACTTTAACCTTTTATTCTATAATACTATAGTGGTGTGTATTCAGATGAAAACTACGAAACGTTCTATTCTGCAATGTTTCAATTTACGTGCTATTATAAGCATCTAACAACGAATGTGTTGTTCCTAATTTGTTTATATCTGTGTGAACTCTATAATAATAGTATTCTTTTGTTCTACTGCAGCATTATAGATAGCAAAAGCGGTTGTTTCGCATTGCAAAACAACCGCTTCTGTAAAACACAAGAATAGTATTACTACAACTAAAGTATAAAAACTTTAAGCAATCATATAAGCTTTATTTTAGTGCTTACATAACACCGTCTTCGCGAAGTTTCTGTTGCCATTTCCATGCAGAAGCCAAAACGTCTTCCAGCGGAGTATTAGCCTTCCAGCCCAACACCTTATTGGCTTTGGTGCAATCGCCCCAAATTTTCTCTATATCACCTTCACGACGTGGTCCGAACTTCCAATTCACCTTTACACCAGTAGCCTTTTCAAAAGTAGTTACAATTTCTAGCGTAGAGTTTCCTTTACCAGTTCCAATGTTGAAATATTCAATCTTGTCAGTATCTTTGTCTAATACACGTGTCATCGCCGCTACGTGAGCTTTTGCAAGGTCTACTACATAAATGTAATCGCGTATACAAGTACCATCTTCGGTGTTGTAATCGTTGCCAAAAATGGTAAGCTGTTTGCGTATTCCCATAGCAGTTTGCGTAACATAAGGAATAAGATTGTTGGGCACACCATTAGGCAATTCGCCAATAAATGCAGTAGGGTGTGCACCTATTGGATTGAAATATCGAAGCACAATGCTCTTTATAGGTGCACCGCTGTGAATGTAATCGTAAATAATTTGCTCATTAATCTCTTTTGTGTTTCCGTAGGGCGATGTAGCTTTTTGGTGTGGTGCATCTTCAGTAACAGGTAAGTTCTCTTTTTTAGGCTGTCCGTAAACGGTGCACGAACTAGAGAATATAATACCTTTTACGTTATATTTAGGCATCATTTCCAATAAGTTAATGAGCGAAACAACATTGTTGCGATAGTACATTAACGGTTTTTCAACACTTTCGCCCACAGCTTTTGATGCTGCAAAGTGAATAATTCCATCAATGTTCGGATATTTTTTGAATAGGCGTTCGGTAGCATCTTTATCTTCAAGATTTACTTGTTCAAATGCTGGTCGTATTCCAGTTATTTTCTCTATACCATCAAGAACCTCTATTTTAGAGTTTGAAAGATTGTCTGCTATCACTACATTGTATCCTGCCTCTTGCAGTTCTACCGTTGTGTGCGAACCTATAAAACCAGTTCCACCTGTAACTAAAATTGTTT
>QWCF01000506.1_pt1 | contig 14493 bp, 13 predicted proteins | sample 1972521 | NCBI WGS metagenome assembly QWCF01 (sample SAMN09866715, study PRJNA288562) | Human oral metagenome isolate term4_saliva, whole genome shotgun sequencing...
AACTCTAGGTCTGAATATATGAGTATATGTGCATATGTTAAAGTGAGCAATAGAAACATATGAATAACCGTACATATGAGCAATAGAAACATATGAATAACTCTACATATAAAATACTGTAATAATGCATACATGAATACATGAACATATAAGCATATATCCAGTTAAATGCGCGCCGAAGCCTGAAAAAGTTTCTAAAAATACTGTAAATATTTTCTAATAAATCCTGATATGAAAAACGCTAGGGGGTATCGTTAAAATACCCCTAGCAATAAGCAGAAACACAATAAAATAAAAACGTTAGATTGAAAATAGTTCCCTAGCTTTGCTCAATCTTAATCTTTAGTTCGCTCAACTTTGCAGCTACAGAATCGCTAACCATCTTTGCAATATCATCAGGATTTAATCCGTTAGCTTTAGCAAGTGCATCAATAGCAGCGTTTTGAGCAGCAAGAGTTGTTTTCATTTCAGCAACCATGTAATAAATACCTCTCACACAGTTATACATATTGCCTTCAGGTGCAGTGCTATCACCGTTTGCATTTTTCCAGTTGTAATTCCAACTCAAATTGTTATCCTCTTGACCTCCATAATAAGTATAGTCAAGAATCTTCTTCAACATATCATGCTCTTCATTAGTCATATCGCTACCTCCTGTAACGTATTGATTCCAAGTGCTAATATCACCATAGAAAAAATTACCATCAAGATTGCCGTTATAACCATTCAATCTTAGCGATGAAGTAAATTGCCATGCAACAAGATTCCAACCGCTTGTATTATAAGGGCAATTAGTATCACTAATAAAATAAGAATAGTTATCAGGATAACCAGCAAGCCACAAACCGCAATTATCTTTAATGTATTGAGAACCGTAACCAAGCTGATTGATAAAACTACTAGACATATACACCCATGGATAAATGCCGCTCAAAGAGTGAAACTTTTCAACGAAAGTATTTAACCATATATTACTGCATCTAGTATCTTCAAAATCTAGGACTGGAATACCCAGTCCTAGATATTTCTTGATTGCGTTAAAAAAGAAAATTGCTTCCATGCTTGCGTCATTAGGACGTGCAAAATGATATACACCGAACGGGATTTTCTTATCAATACAATGTGCAACAAATCTGTTACAACTACTATTGATATAATCAATACCCTCTGTAGCTTTGATAATCATAAAATCTGTATCAATAGCATTTGGATTCATATCATTTTGATATCCTGAAATATCAATACCACGAAGCATAAAGATTCTCCTTAATACTGACAAGTAACGTTGCCTGTATCGTAATCAAATACTGTTACTCTCTTAAACGCTCCTGTAAATGCACTATTACCCTCAAGTCGTTCAATCTTTAGAGTATTGTAATAATCACTGTATGTATAAACGTTAATAATACTCGTTTCATTAGTGATTCTTGAAACGTTATTGTACTTATCTAAAGTAGTTGAACCTACAGCAATATGAGGATACTTCATAGGTGTACGTGAAACAAGTAAGGCATCTGAATGGTCGTGACCGTAGAACCAACCTAGAACACGTAAGCCCTTAATTACATACTCATCTACAAGTTCGTTCAAAGAGTTAATCAATGGATACCAATTAAAGCGTCCTTGATAATCAGGGAAATTACCACTTGCAATAAAATAACCATCGCAAGAATAATTACATTGCAAGTATTTAGGTGAAACAGGCAACTCGTGAGAACCAAGGAAAACTTTAGTTTTTGCAGCAAGGCATCTTTCAAGCGTTTCAGTTAACCATTGAGTTTGCTCTTTCATCTCTTCTTCAGAAATAGCGCAAGTATCAAGCGAAATGTACTCAATATTCTCGTCATTAAAATGCTTGCTATACCAAGTTCTATTAGTAGTTACACCCCAAGAACCTTTGTAAGGGTCAATAAACTTAGTATACAGTTCGCCCTGTGATGGCGGATTAGTGAAGCCCTCTGCAAAAGTTTTATATCGCTCGTGATTGCCGATAGAAAACAATGATGTTTCTAGGTGCGTATCAGAAATATCATTAGAAAAATAATCACGAACGGCATCGCCTGTATGAATCTTTAGATTCACCGCAAGTTTATTGAGGACACGTAAAGTGTGAGCAATTTCAGGCGAGTTATGCGAATCGCTCCAATGTGCAATCTTAAACTCCATATTAAGCACTCACTGTTCTCATAGGATACAAAGCGCAACCAAAATTCTTTAGATTTGTAGATGCATCAATAGTCGAACCAGTACCAAGGAAACCAGTCTTTGTAAGATACAAACCATCCCAAGTCTTAAAATCAGTACCAGTAACGTAAGCAATAACCATACAACCAGTATTGATATAATTAGCGGTAGGCTTCTTGACATAATTAGGCATCTTGATTGTTTGATGTGAATCGAAGATACTTGCAAGTGGTGTTTTGTTATCCTTATCAAAGTAATAAATACAAAGAATATCAAACGTAGGAATATAGAAACCCTTTAACGTGATACCAGCAGGGCAAACCATTTCATCATTATCAGCGTTAGAATTAGTAGAATCAAAACAGCGAATCTGTAGCGTACTCAAAAGAGTAGCCATTGTGCTAGTTGAAAACTTGCTTGTTTCAAGAGTGCCGTCTTTAATATCTACATTTTGCAGTGGAAACTTAGCTGCTACAGACTGAATAAGCTGCTTAGATTGTAGTGCTTCTGTAGCCTTAGCGTTAGCCTGTGCAACAAGTGTATTTGCAGAATCGGCGGTTTGTTTTGCAGTTGCAGCATCACTTTTAGCTTGAGTTGCAAGCTGCTTAGCTTCAGCAGCAGCAGAGTTATTTGTTTCAGCACTTGCTTTAGCTGCATTTGCAGTTTCAGCAGTTTCATCAAGTTTTGTTGACATAGTAGAAACTTTGGAATCAAGCGTGTTAATAGTACCGTTAATAGTAGATACATTACTTGTAATAGTATCGTTAATATTAGATGCGGTAGTTGTAATACTCTGCTTAATTGCATTTACCTGTGAATCAAGATTACTTGATAGCGTGGCAACCTTAGTTTCCGTTGCAGTGTTCTTTTGCAGTGCTTCATTTGCATGACCGTTAGCAGTAGTAACATCTACATCTTGCTTATGCAGAATTGTATCAATCTTATTGATTGAAGAATTATACTCAGCAAGTAGATTAGGTACTGAATCAGGCTCGTACAAATCAAGCTTATTAAAATCAGTATACTTACTAGACATTGTAACCTCCAACTAGATACTTTTTAGGTACTTTCATATCCTTAAATTCATCAAACTTTGAACCAAGTACAGCAACACCAGCACAATTCATACCGCAATTAGCAAGAGAATCAACTGTATTAAAAACAGCATTAAGACGATTTACTGTAAATGCATACATAGAATCTAGCTTTGATTGCTCTTTATGTGCGTCTACTGAATCAGTAGGCTTACCCTCAGCAACGTTGTAATCCATAGAAACCTGCGTTAAAGTTTCTACTTTTTCATCTAGTTCAGACAACTGATTATTAAAATCAGTTACAGCGTTAGCTAAATCTTCAGGTTTTACAGCACTTAACTCGCCTACTTTTCCTGTAAGATATTCACTATACTTCATTAGCTTATCAATTTCAAGACAAATAGCCTTTACTCTTTGCTCGTGACTGTAAACATCATAATAGAATTTCGGCAACGCAGGCGTAAACTGTGTGAAAGAGTGATATGGAATTAGTGAAAAATCGTAATCAACTGTTTCGTCCATTATTACTCAGCTCCTTTCTGTGCCGTATTAAGATACTTGAAAAGTGAGGTATTAGCAAACTCAGGATATGCTTTAGTTACATTCTCTAAAATAGACGCCATTTCCATAACAATAATGTATACGCAAACAACCTCTACGCTAGGAACAGTAAATGAAACGTTAGCAATATGTGTGAATCCAATAGTAAGTACATAGCTAACAGCAATAAGAATAAGCATTAGAACCTTATGACCGATTCCCTCACGCATCTTTGCAGACTGAATATTATGAAGAATAGTTGCAGCAGTAAAACCAGCAACAATATCAGCAAGCATCATAATACACGCAATAATAACAGACCATAGTTGAGATTCATTAAGTGTATTCATAATAACGCTCCAATCCATAAAATCACCTCTTCTCATGTTTAATAGCTATTTAAGTTTACACTAAACAGACATGAGAATAGCGAACCCATATCGTTTATAATCAGCAGGTCAATATCATTGTAATCATTTATCCGCTTTGTTACATCGATAATATCAACCTGATTGATTCTCTGAAACTCTTTATCTCTACCGTTAGTTGCATAATCAGCATTTTCGCTTGATAATTGCGTCTGCGGAAAATCAGAATAAATATCCCTACTCTTAAAATACTCTGAATTAGCACCAAATAACTCAGGTGATTCATCAAGTAATTTATATAGGCGTACATATTTCGGCATAATCTCATTCATTTTACGAATAAATTCATGCTTCCAAATACCAGGTGGTGTAAGAGAAATTTCACGGAAATAATAATGATTAACAATCTTTTTGCGTAATTGCAAATCCTGTTTATCACTGTATTTATCCCATTCCCAACCAGTAAGTTTATCATCGCAAAAACCAGCATCAATTAACTCACAAAGTTGAATACTTACAACAGCGTGAAAATCAGGCTCTTCTGTATAATCAATATCTTCAACCATATTATTCACCCAATTCAGACATAGATTTAAGACTATGAATAATATTCCAGTTTTCACTTTCATAATCTTGACGTGTAACAACCTTAATAGGCTCGTCTAGTAAATCACCGAATCGCTTATTAAGTTCATCTGCTGCTTTACGACGTTCATCAATACTACTAGAAACAATCAGATTTGCAGGATTTTCTTGCGCTCTGATTTCATCTTCCGTTTGACGCTCTTGCTTTAGTGTAGAGTTTTCGATACCAAGCATAGTATAAATTCTACCCCAAGTATTAGCTTCATCTATAGCAAGTTCTTCACCAATAAATTTAACGCCTGTAGTTAAAGCATTATAATTAAGCTGTTCAAAACCATCTGTAGTTAAAACAGCAGGCTCACCGCCATAAATCTGCTTGAATAGGTTAATCATATCCTGTTGTTTTTCTTGAGGACCACTAAGAATAAATGGAATTTGCTGATGCAAACGATTCATACGCTTTGTCATGCGAATATGTACAAGTTCGTTTGCATACAACTCAATACCACTCATAAGAGGATAGCGTGTTTCATTGTCAAAAACAACTACTCCATTATCCTTATCGCAAGAATAGCGTGTTCCATTGTGTCCAATAGCTTCCCACTTGATAGGTCTATCATACATATTCAAATGACCGTGAGGTGCGCATTGTAGCGATAGAAACTTTCCTTGCATCTTTTTAGGAAAAGAAATAGACGCCATTCCCTGTGTAATCAATACATATTCAAGATAACGTGCATCACAAGTTGTAGGTAAACCTATCCATTGAAAACGTGACATTGCCATCTTTAACATTATATCAACATAATATTTATATAAACGTGTGTTTATTTGTGACGTTTGCCACAACATAGGGTTGCCATTAGTTCTATCAATATTAGTTTTGCTTCTCTTTTTGCCGCCACGTCTACTCATTAGAAGCACCTACCGTTTCAAGTTTCAAAGATTTACCTAGAATCTCTTTATAAATATCATTTGCCTGATTAGCAACTTGAGTACTTAAAGCAATATCGCTATTCATCTTTTCAATATAAACAGCTTGCTTTAGCTTAATTTCCTGTTCGCTTAAAGCATACTTAATTTTATAGTCTATAACCATCTGAATCTCTTCATCAGTCATACCCTGAAAAGTACCTAGATTAAGCAGAATGTTAATATCTCTAGGTGGTAGCGGTTTAACCTCAGTATCATTAGTATCTGTAATAGGTGTATCATTAGTTGTCATAAATATCAACCTTTCCGATTAAATCAGGTGACTTCCAAACAGTAACGCCATTCTTGAAAATATTCTTTAGCGCATTTTCAATTCCGAATGTTGCAGCTTTTCTAATATCAATCCAAATATCAGATACTTTCCAATACGTGAATGTTTCCATAAGGTTTAATCCAGTATCTTTAACATTCCAAATTTGATTCAGATTATAGCCGAATCTTGCAAATTGTGCAACTGTTTGTTTAATTGCAGATTCAGACTGTGTACGTAGCCTAAACTGAATACCGTTAATACCATAAGAATACATTTCAGCATTTCCGCTTGCTTGCGTCAACTGAATAGGATTGCGCTTTGATGCAGCAAGCATAGAATACATTACGCCGTCTTGCGTATTTTCTAATACTTCTTTAGCGTTTATAATTGCAATATCATCAGTACGCAAAGCGTTACCATAACTAGTATTTTTTGTGGCATCTGCATTACTAATAGCAGTATCGCAAGTTCTACTAGCGTTTCCATACATGGTATTATACGTTCTATTGGCATTACCTACAGACGTGTTATAAGTACGTGCATTATTGCCAATATCAGTATTATAATTATTAGCTGCATTTGTAACAGTTGTATTGTAATTATTATCACGTTGTTTAGCTGCGCATTTATTATTATTTTCTGTTTGGTGAGATGCATTAGCATTAGTTGCATTAGTTACATATTGAGCAGTAATAGTACTTCTACTAGTAACGTTTGTATTCATGTTAATAGTTGCATCTGTAACAGCAGTATTTGCACCAACCATAATAGACGCATTTGATTCTGCTGCTCTTGCGTTAATTGCTGCAAGAGCGCCACCAGCAATACCCATTGTAACAGCACCAGCAGCAGCACCAACGGGACCTAAAGCCATTCCCATAGCTGCGCCTGTAATTGCTCCTTGTGCTGCTGCACTTTCAATACTAGCATCATTTGAATTATTAGTTGTTGATGTAGTTGATTCATTTTCTGCTTTTGTAGTTGATTTTGAACAAGCATTTTTATCACCAGTATCAGAAACAGCTTGTGAGTTTTTACGTGCCATTACTGTAACAGCAGCTTCATTAGCACTTTGTACGTTAGCATTATTACAAGCGATACTAGCATCTGCGTTATTGTAACCACAATTAGCAATATTGTTAGTATTAGATTTAACAGTATAAGCTACATTATCAGCATTAGTCTTTACCGTTCCAGCCAAATCAATACTATTTGAGTTTGCAGTAGACGCTAAATTTTCCTCGTTAGTCTTAGCAGTTTTAGCAGCTTTTGACGCAACATTATAAGCGTTATCAGCAGACGTAGTAGCATTATAATATCCAAGATTAGCACTTCTAACGGTATTATGATAACCTGTTAAAGCCTTTTCTCTTGCAAACTCAATAGAGTTATTATATTCATCAATATACCAAGCAGTTTCACCGTCCATATAAATTGCATATGTAGGAATACCTAGTTTAATGGTATATTTGCCCCAATCACCGCAATCAATAGATTCATCTGATTCACTACCGTCAAGACGCTTCCAAGAGTATTTATTAGAACCAACTCCATTGATACCAGTTAAAAACATACGACAATCAAGAACGGGAAAAGCGATATTAGTTAGCATATTGATACCGATTGAACCTGTATCCTCAATATGAATCTCAATATCTTTTCCATTGTTATCAGAAAACTCAATGTAAGAATAAGGATATGTGAATAGCTTTGCAAAACGCTGCTCTTTTTCATCAAAACCAAACATTTCTTTTGTAAGGTTATAATTGCCTAGATTCTTACGAACATTAGAACAAGCATACATATCATGCTTACAGAACGTAAACTTATCACCCAATGTAATCATGTTTTCATCAACAATAAAAACAGCCTTAATAGAACGCAAAAAAGTAGGAATATTCTTTGCAATATCACTTAGAAAAGTTTTATCGCTTGCTTTTACCGCAAAAACGTTAGTGCCATTAAGCGTCATATTATCTACAGAATTATGCATAGAAACAGGCGTTTTTAAGTCTGAATAATTTCTACCGTTTCCGAATGAATAATTATTAACCTGTAATTGCTTTCCGTACCAATCACTAGTATCTGAATAGGTAGGCTTAGCAAACTTAGAACCAGCTTTAACAGTTCCAAAAGAACCATTTACAATTTGCTCTTTATTTACAGTACACGCAAAGCAAACATATTTTTCACCGTTTCCGAATGGAATAAACTTAGAATCTTTAACAATGCTAGAATTATCAAAATTAACATCAGGTGCAAGCAGATACTTATTATTGTTAATAGGATTCTTCAAATACGTATCTGTATCGCTAAATGCAACGGGTGCGTGTCCTTGCTCTAGCATCATATAGTTAATATCAGTATCATAAATAAAGTTAGTCCATACATCAAGAGAAATATTCAAAGCAGTAGTATTAGCTGCAATAGTTTCAACATCATTGATAAAGAAATACCAACGCTTATACTCACGCTTATTCTCATAATCTACTGGATTATCAAAATTAGGCATCATTGGTACATCAATATATAGATAATTATAAAGCATACAAGTATCGTATGGAATAGGTACTTTAATAGTACCATCAGGTAACAATGGAATATTTGTTTCAAGAATAATAGAATCAGATTCGTCAATAGAATTAAACCACTTATTACATTCCTCTTTAGAATCAAACTTTACAACATTATCATAGTCTGAATCCCATAGAACATTAACAAGTGTAATCTTTGTACCTTTATCCCAACGTGTATAATCAAACTTATTGCGATAGTTATTAGTATTGATTGTATTAACGTTAGGAAAACTACCTTGTAACTTTGAAAATTGCATATAATCACGCTCCAATAAAAATACCCGTTACGGCGATTATACCGTAACGGGTACAAAAACTCAAGGTGCTAACAGCTTATTACTTAACAGTTGCTTCGCAAGTTGCAGTGTAATCAGAGGTTGCGCCTGATGGATTAGTATAAGAACTCGTAACAACAACCTTAATCTTATCACCTGTCTTGAGACTCTTTGCAACATGGAGAATACCGTATTCATCAACCCTAGTAGTGGAAGATTTAACAGCGGTAGTACCACGCATAACAGAAACATCAAATGTAGCTGCATTAGGAGCAACGGTAACGCCCTCAATAGTAGCAGGCTCAAGAGTACCAGTTAGCTTAACAGTAATTGGAGTGGTAGAACCAGCAGCAGGAGTAGCATTTCCAAGAGTTGCAGTAATACCAGTTACTTTCTGCTTAACAACAGGTACATCTGTAGCAGTACCAGTAGTGAACATAATAGCAGGTACAAATGGAGAAACACTATAAATACCCTGATGGTGCAGGAAATAATTAGTTGCTAGTGTCTTAGGATTGTACATATTTGTATTCTGATAAATGGTATCCCTGCATTGGAAGAAATCCTCAGTAGTAAGAATTGCAACACAATCAGGAACGGGAAACTCGTCTACAAGAACAGTCCTATAAGAAATCTTAGCCTTATCAAGCTGGAATACCGCTGCAAGAGTTTCAACGTCAATGTTTGCTTGAACCTCAGGAGTAATCAAAAGAACAAGCTCATTAGGTTTAACAAAAACGGGGACATCATCAATATCACTTGCATTGTAAACAGTGCTAGGGAATGTTAGCTTACCAGCATATGCTCTAGCAGCTGCAAGAAATTCCTTGCCTGTAGCTTCATCGTGAGGTGCTGCACTAAGATGATGCTTATAAAACTTCCAATTCTTCTCATAAAATGCAATAAGCTGCAACATGATACGATACTCATCGTATTCATCTGCGTTAATTGGTAGCTGCAAGAATGATGCGATTAGCTTATTCAAACCGTAAGAATCAGTAAAAGCGGTACGCAACTCTGCATCAACAATAGTAATATCGTATCTATCGCGCCTATCTACAGAATGATACCAAGAAGCAACATCAGGACGATTCATTTTGAATACGTCTTCAGCATCGTCTGTATAAGAATGTGCCTTAATCCACTTTGGAATCATTTCCTGAACAGTAGAACCGTACATAAGTTTTGACTTCTTAAATACGGATAGCGGATTCTTAAAAGAGTGCTGATGAACATAAGTATCACCAATACGCATAACCAGCGCATCAACAAACTGATTATAAAGATTCCTATTAGTAGGTTCAAAAAGTGCCTTTACAGTTGCATCAATAGAACCCTGTGTAGGCTCAGGAATACGCTGCTGGAAATCGTTCGTACCATTGAGCCAAATATCGTGCATAATAGTTGTGTTTTTTTCAGCCATTATAATTACTCCTTAATCAGTAATGAATAAATCAAGAATACCATCATCAGAAACATCGTTATCAATATCCATATCAGAATCATCAGTAACATCTGAATCGTGGATAGTTGAATTTTCAATAAGGGTGTCCTGTGTTGCGGTAATCTTAGTAAGCGAATCATTAATAGAGTTCATAAACTCATTGAGCGTGTTCTGCATCTGATTAAACATTTCAAGCGTTACAACGTTATCAGAATCAGAAACATTTCCATCAGTAGCAGATACATCAGGATTTTTCTCACCTGTATCAGGCTTCTTATCCTCGTCTTTAACATCAGGCGTTTTATCCTCGTCTTTACCAGTCATTAAAAACTCCAATCTAACGTTTACATACAACAAAGCGGATAGACTACACTGTGTGCGTCTATCCGCATTTTAGCATAATCGCTCAATTCATGCAAGCAGTTAAAATGGGCGATTAACCTCACGTGGTGTGCGAGAAAACCAATTCTAATCGACCGCAACTACCACTACTCACTTTATGCATGATGGCAATTACAATTAAGATTCTATACTATCAGGTAATAGCTTGTCAACTTTTAATTCTAAAATCCAAGCCCTATCAGAACCTTTCCAATAATTACCATGTTTATCTAACTCTGTAAAGCCTGCTTGCATAAGTGCCAATTTAGCTGCGCCATCATCACTAAATACACCAATTACAAAGCCTAGTGAATCGTTCCAATATTCTTTAGAACAATCATGCATAACAACATAAGCAATATCAAACATTGTACTTTCTCCTTATCGAACGCCGAATAACTTTAGAATATCGTAAAAACCAATCATTACACTTTCATTCTCGTAACGTAATAAGTTGTAATAAAACATATCCGCAACATATCTCATAGTACCTGATAATCTGTTTGCTGCAACATAGTTTATTGATGCATCATCACGTGTTAGAAAATAAATATTTTTTCCTGTGTTATTAGGAATCTTATTTGTTACATAATAATATCCCTCCATTTGGTCTAACCATATTCCATACTTTTTACCATTACATATAATACCGAATGAAAACTTTGCGCTCTTTGACTTCGGTTTGATAAACTCCTGATTCTTTCTAATAAATACGTTATCTACAGATACTTTTCCCTCTTCCGTTAAAGCATACATTCTACCTGCTACAGTTCCAGCAGCTTTTTCACGTGAATATTCACCGGGGTCTGCATAGTGCAATAAAAACGTTTTATTATTGTACCATCTATAACCATATTTAATATCAGTACCAACTTTGTACGCAAAGAAATACGGATTTGCCAAGTCACAAGCATTAGCTAATAAATACACTCTAGGGCGTAATGATTCATCGTCTGCTCTTTCACGGGAAACGGTATCAATAAGATTAGCAAACTTTAGAAACTCACCATTAAGATATCTATGATATACATCTGAACGTTCAAGAATAGCCTCATCAAAAATGATACGTCTAACGTTATCAAATGTACGCTTCTTTAAGTTCTGCGCATCACTAAGTGCCACAAAATACCCAATAAGTTTCCATGTAGGTTTCTCTTTCTTATCGTCAGGTTTCTCAGCTATATAAGCACTGTGTGTATCAGTTCTAAATAAATAACCCTTAAATTCATCTAATTTTGCAAGCCTATTAAAGTAGCCATCAGATACGCCGCTTAACTCATTCTTAAAACGTGTAACTTCTACAAATCTTGAGCCATCTCTCAAAAAGTCCTTAATACATTGTTTTCTTAAACCAAACGTTTTACCTACGCCACGTGCGCCGATAACCATTGTTACATCAGCGTCATATGATAGCGTCTTTTCCCAATCGTAATATTTAGGCATAATTACACTCCATTAGAATCTTAACTCCGTCCTCAGTATCACCCTTAACATATATGATACCGTTAGTTTTGTCATAACTAATATATCTACAGTTAGTATTCACGTCACGATTATACGCGTCGCGTAAATACGCTACCGTTGATGCGTTCGTGAATTTAAGCGTTTCGCCGAGCCATCTTCCGCTGCTCCACAATGCTCTTGATTGGTGTGACGTGACGTGCCGTGTCGCTCCGCTCCAATCCGTGACATCTAAATCGACTTTATCGTACGGTTTTGGAGCATTTGATTCTAGTATGTGTGAAACGCTGTTATCTACGTACACGTTATAACCGATACATAACTGTAATACATCTTCAATTTTATATTTCTTCGCTAATTCTGTTATTACCGTTTCGATATTAACGATACCTATTGGTCTAGGTAAACCAGCAGCGGTAACGTGTGCTTTTCCATCGTATGAAACTCTGCATTTATTCCATAGTTCAATATGCGTTTCATAGTGTTTCCCTCTATTCTCAATATCGAACGCTCCAATATCTTTAAGTGAAGATGCTTTAGTAGGAAACGTCTTTCTTAATCGTGCCATAGTCTTTGTAATTGCTTCTTTTGATGCATCTGCAATAGGCTTTAATGCTTCATCTAGTTCTTCATCTGTAACATTAAATGCGCAAGATACTTTCATAGAATCGGTATCACCACCGAGTACTTTTACACGATTTTTCATCGCTTTATAAAGCATTTCCATAGCAAGTACCATATGCATACGTGAACCGCCTACAATACGCAAACCGTATGTATACAATACTCTAAGTGTATTCATATCGTTCTTTTCATCAAAGTTAAACGGCGTTGTCTTTGTCATTTCATCTACTATCAATTCACCATTCTCGCATTTATAACTAGGTTTATATACATCTTGTGCCATCGTTCCATAGATACCATTAAACATACCTTTAACTGTTCCTGTATACCAGCTTTCAAAAAATTGTGCAGGACAAGTTCCATTTCTTAGTTCTTCTGCAATACCATCAGGAATACCTGTTAGATTGTACTCATAAGGTAATCCCTCTGTGTAGTGTTTTGAAATAAACTTTGCTCTACTTTTCATTTCAAATAACTCATTACTCTGTAGTGTTACAAAATCAGGCGGTGTTCTAAACTTGCCTGTAGCTTCACCAATAAGCACTTCCATTTTATCCCATTCATAAACACGTGATACGCACCATAATTCCAACTCTGATAAGTTCAAAATACATTCATCTGCTGCATACATTTTTCCAAATGCGCATTTCCCGTTTTTCATAGTATCGTACCAACCATAGCTTCTAACCTCATTTTCTTGTGTTGTTGCTCTAGGGTCTTGACCAATATCAATTCCTGCTATTACTTGGCTTTTGAATTTTGATGTTGATTCAAGCGCAATACCCCATTTCTCAAAACAAGTTCCTTTACGTATGCGTATATTCTTGAACCATATACGAGCGTGAATTGCATTTAAGAACGGTCTTTCATAATGCTCTAATATATACTCTGTAGGCGTTTTCAAAATCTGATTGCATATAACTTCTATTTCTTTATTGTCACGAATCGTAAAATCTTCAGGAATAAATCTTCCGTTGATGAATGTATGATGCATTGATGTTACGTCTAAAGATACTACATTATGCACAATTTGATTTGCCGTTGCTGCTGCGGTAAACGTAAAACCACCTCTAAAACAAGCTTTTCTTAATGCGTATTGTCCAAACGTTTTCGGTCTTTGCGATAAACATTTCTCAATAAATGCTTTATCAAGTGATAACTTTTTACCGTCTTTCTTATCTACGTATAAACTTCCGATTTGTTTACGTGCCATTTGCCTTACAATAGACGTTTTTGTTAGTACACGGTTTCCCAAATCATCTTGTTTCAACCATTCATTTGCGTGTAATAGATACCTTAAATACATTGGAATAACCTGCGTATCTCTACCTGCATAAAATAATTCTTCTTCTGATAACGGCGTTTCAGGCGTTCTAATAAGTGAATAATCCCAATCTCCAACCGCTTTCGGTAATCCTGCCGTTTCGCCCATAGCTTTTAATCCACGCATTTCCAAGTGATACGTATCCCAAAATCTAAGCAGCATATTATCTGTTTCTTGCTCATACAAATCTACCGTATAAACATTAGTGCTTGATTGTGCATTTACTCTAATATCATATTCACCATTCAAATATTCCATCATTGGCTGCAAGTCAAACATCAAGTTATAAGCACAAATAATAGGTACTCTTTTAATAGCTTTTCCATACAGAATATATTCTTTAATCTTTTCTTCCATTTCTTGTTCTGTTCTATAAAAGTTTATTGTATCGTCTACATCAGGTTCATAATTGTACAAGTCAATATCTCGCAAATCATTATCAATAAAAAGA
>QWCF01000507.1_pt1 | contig 14484 bp, 10 predicted proteins | sample 1972521 | NCBI WGS metagenome assembly QWCF01 (sample SAMN09866715, study PRJNA288562) | Human oral metagenome isolate term4_saliva, whole genome shotgun sequencing...
TGCGTTATTATCGACATTCAGGCTTGGTCATTTACAAGAGTAAACTCCCTGCGCCCTCAGTCTCAATGCCTTGCGATTACCGCATTCTGCAAAGCCCCACAAAAGAACAAATAAAACTTGTCCTTTGGGATACCGTCGGGCGGTCTCCACTAGCCGACAATCAAGGCTTTTGGGGTAGGATAAATTGAATTCTAATCGGAGCATTTCTGAATTCGTATGCTAGTAGTTTCTGAATTCGTGATGCTCCAATTATTTTTATAAGTTTCTAGTATTTAGTTTGTTGTCTTTCTAAAACTGAATTCGTAACTTTGCCTCACTGAATTTGTAAGAGGCGAGCAGGCTATCAAAAACTATCAGTAGGTTGTGTTTATGACTTACTGATATTTTTTTGTCTTTGGGCTTAGCTGGTAGCTGTGGTGCTGTGAGGATAAAAGGGCGTGTGCGCAAGCGAAAAAGAAAGACTGCGCTACCTAAAGTCAAAACCTCGGCGAAGTCTGTACAGACTTCAGCTGAAGTTTGCAGAAGGGTATGCGTAACACCCAATTTTAAGTGCCTAAACTTGCGTTTTTCAGTCCTAAGAAACAAAATTTGCTAGCTATTGACCATATTTAAATAGGAAGTTAAAGTAAAATAAGCTTGAACTCGTGAGTGCTACTCACGGTTTCAAATACCTTCAATTCAAATACCTTCATGGAACCGTGCAAAGGTCTCTTATTGTCTTCGACGCATAAAAGGCGTATATTTGTTGGCATAAAAAAGCAATTAAAAGCCGAATAAGAAGTATCAAATGAGGGATATTAAGCAAAGAGAAGAGTTACAGTCTGCCATTTGGCGAATTGCCAATGATGTGCGTGGTGCAGTCGATGGATGGGATTTTAAGCAGTTTGTCTTAGGGACTCTTTTTTATCGCTTTATCAGTGAGAATTTCACTCAGTTTATACAGGCTGGTGATGATAGCGTGGATTACGCCAATACTTCTGACTCTGTTATTACACCTGAGCTGAAGGCGGATATAATTAAGGCTAAGGGCTATTTTATCTATCCTAGTCAACTGTTCGCCAATGTCGTCAAGACCGCTCACACTAATCCAAACCTAAATACCGACTTAGCTAACATCTTTGCAGATATAGAGGGTTCGGCCAAGGGCTATGACTCTGAGCATGATATTAAGGGTTTATTTGCTGATTTCGATACTACAAGCAACCGACTAGGTTATACTGTAGAGGATAAAAATAAACGCTTACTGGCTGTGCTCAAAGGTATAGAGAGTCTAGACTTCGGTAGCTTCGAAGACAATGATATTGACCTCTTCGGTGATGCTTATGAGTATCTTATTTCTAATTATGCAGCTAATGCAGGTAAGTCAGGGGGAGAGTTCTTCACCCCTCAGAATGTGTCTAAACTTATCGCTAGACTAGCCATGCTGGGGCAGGAGTCTGTGAATAAGGTTTATGACCCTGCGTGTGGCTCTGGCTCATTGCTCCTACAAGCTAAGAAGCAGTTTGATGAGCATATTGTAGAAGAAGGCTTTAGGGGACAGGAAATCAATCATACGACCTACAACCTCGCTCGTATGAATATGTTCCTGCACAATATCAACTATAATAATTTTGATATAGCCTTAGGGGATACGCTTCTTAATCCACAGTATGGGGACGAAAAGCCTTTTGATGTCATTGTTTCTAATCCGCCTTATTCGGTGAATTGGGTGGGTAGTGATGACCCTACGCTTATCAATGATGACCGCTTTGCACCTGCGGGGGTGCTCGCTCCTAAGTCTAAAGCTGATTTTGCTTTTATCCTGCATACGCTAAATTACTTGTCTGCCAGGGGACGCGCCGCTATTGTTTGCTTCCCCGGTATATTCTATCGTGGAGGTGCGGAGCAGAAGATTAGAAAGTATCTCGTTGAGAGTAATTTCGTGGAGACGGTTATCGCCTTACCGCCTAATCTCTTTTATGGAACAAGTATATCTGTGAATATCTTGGTCCTTTCGAAGCATAAGGCGGATACGCGCACGCAGTTTATAGATGCTAGTGGTGCAGAGTTCTATAAGAAAGAAACCAATAATAATGTGCTTCTTGCAGAGCATATTGAGCGCATTGTAGAGATTTTTGGAGCTAAGGAAGAAGTGCCCCATGTCGCGACTTCGGTAGATAATAAGCAAATAACAGAGTCTGATTATAGCCTTTCGGTAAGCACTTATGTAGAGGCTGAGGATAAGAGAGAGGTCATTGAAATTGAAGCGCTTAATGCTGAATTGCGTGAGCGTGTCGCGCGCATTACACAGCTTCGTAGTGAGATTGATGCACTTATAGAGGAGATAGAGAGATGAGCGATATAGATAAGTTACTGCAGGGGCAGGAGGTCCAATGGAAAACCCTTGGAGAGGTTGCAAAGCTAGAGAAAGGTAGGCAATTGAATAAAAAAGACCTATCGGATAAAGGTCTTTATCCTGCATATAATGGAGGAACATCATTTTCTGGTTTTACAGACCTATATAATTACTCTGCTAATAAGATTATAATAAGTCAAGGGGGAGCATCTGCTGGATTTGTAAATTATGTTACAACAGATTTTTATGCGAATGCTCATTGTTATGTTGTACTTCCTGATGAAACGCAAATAGTTAATCGGTATTTATACCATTTTTTGAAATTAAATCAAACTCTTTTAATGGGAAGACAGCATGGGGCAGGTATACCAGCACTTAATGCTAGCGAAATACTAGAACTCTCTATTCCGATAGCGCCACTATCTGTTCAGGAGAAGATTGTGGAGATTTTGGATAAGTTCACCACGCTAGAAGCGGAGCTGGAAGCGGAGCTGGACTGCCGCAAGCGGCAGTATGCGTACTATCGTACGCACTTATTAGACTTTTCTGATGGAATGTTAAAATCTACCGATTGGGGTAATTTAGTTCAATGGAAATCTCTTGGAGAGGTAGGGACATTTGTTCGTGGAACTGGTCTGCAAAAGAAAGACCTTACGGATAGAGGAGTTTCTGCAATTCACTACGGACAGATATATACTCATTATGGGTTATATACATCTGAAACTAAATCATGTGTATCCGAAGATTTTGCAAAGAAGGCACGTAAGGCTAGTATTGGAGATTTGGTGATTGCAACAACGAGTGAAAATGATGAAGATGTATGTAAGGCTGTTGCTTGGTTAGGTAAAACTCCTGTTGTTGTTAGTAGTGATGCTTGCTTCTATCGTCATAGTATGAATTCTAAGTATGTAGCCTATTTCTTTGCTTCAGAACATTTTCAAAAGCAAAAAACAAAACATATAACAGGTACAAAGGTTCGTCGTGTAAATGCAACCGATTTGGCGAAAATACTCATTCCCGTACCGCCAATGTCTGTGCAGGAGAAGATTGTCAAGATTTTAGATAAATTTGATATCCTAACCAATTCTATTACAGAGGGTCTACCCAAGGAGATTGAGTTACGTAGAAAGCAATACGAGTATTATCGTGAGCAATTATTATCATTTCCAGGACATAAAACAACAGCATAAATATGGGAAAGACCTTAGAAAAAATAGCACAAGAATTAAGGGATAGTGACAAGAAAGTCCAGTTAATCTATGCCTTTAATGGTGTGGGGAAAACCCGACTGTCGCGGACTTTCAAAGAGCTGATTGCACCTAAACAAGAATACGGTACCGGGGAAGAAGAAACAGCTGCAAAGATTATCTATTACAATGCTTTTACCGAAGATTTATTTTATTGGGACAATGATTTAGACGAAGATGTAAATAGGAAGTTGAAGATACGCCCTAACGGCTTTACACATTGGATATTGGAAGATGAAGGGCAAGCTAACAATATTATTTCTCTTTTTCAGCATTATACTAATAATAAGTTAACTCCTCGATTTAATAATAGGTACGATGAAGTGTTTTTTTCAGTTGAAGGGGGGAATGATGAGCGTATTGAGAATATAAAAGTATCAAAAGGAGAGGAAAGTTGCTTTATTTGGTGTGTATTTTATAGCCTTCTTAGGGAAATTGTGAATGTATTGAATATTTCCGAACGTGAGAATCGTTCAACGAATCGGTTTGATGACTTAGAGTATGTTTTTATTGATGATCCTGTTAGTTCATTGGATGAAAATCATCTTATAGAACTTGCTGTGAATATAGCTGAAACGATTAATAGTAGTAAATCTGAATCATTAAAATTTATAATAACTACGCACAATCCTTTGTTCTACAATATTCTTTATAATGAGCTTAATTTAAGTAAAGGAAATAAAAGTGCTCCTCCACCTACTTATATGTTAGAGAACAAGGAAGATGGATTGTTTGAGATGTCATCTAAGAAGGGAGATTCTAATAAAAGTTTTTCTTATCATCTTTTCTTGAAACATACAATAAAAGAAGCAATTGATTCTGATAATATTCAAAAGTTTCATTTTACACTTCTCCGTAATTTGTATGAGAAAACAGCAAATTTTTTAGGGTATCCTCAATGGTCAGAATTGTTGCCTGAAGATAAAAAATTATACCATAAACGCATAATTCAATTTTCTAGTCATTCTACATTATCCAATGATGCCGTGGCAGAGCCTAATCCGAGTGAAAAACAAATAGTGAAATTCTTGTTTAATGATCTGATAAAAAAAGTATATTGGACAGAAGAAAATCAATAAGATGACACATACTACTATAGCGGAGTCACAGAACTTCATTATCCTTAATGAGTATAAGAAGCATTCAGAGCAAGCAGGGCAGTCCCTTGGCTATCAGTCTGAGGCAGACCTTGAGCGCGAGTTTATAGAAGACTTGCGCGGGCAGGGTTATGAGTATCTCCCAAGCCTAACGACACCCGAAGCCTTGCTCCTCAATGTGCGCAAGCAGCTGCAGCTGCTCAATGATGTTGTGTTTACAGATGCAGAGTGGGCGCGTTTCTTGTCTGAGTATTTGGATAAGCCTAATGAGGGTGTCATCGACCGAACACGCAAAGTTCAAGATGACTACATCTATGACTTTGTCTTTGATGACGGTCATATTCAGAATATATACCTATTTGATAAGCGCAATATCGCACGCAATAAGCTCCAAGTCATCAACCAATTTGAGCAAGCAGGGACGCAGCTCAGCCGCTACGATGTAACGATACTGGTTAATGGCTTACCGATAGTGCAGATAGAGCTCAAAAGGCGTGGGGTGGCTATTCGTGAAGCCTTCAATCAGATTCATCGTTATAGTAAAGAGAGCTTTAATAGTGATAGTTCGCTGTATAAGTATCTGCAGATATTTGTGATTTCTAACGGTACGGACACGCGCTATTTTGCCAATACGACTAAGCGAGATAAGAATAGTTTTGACTTTACGATGAACTGGGCGCGCGCAGATAATACGCAGATTAGGGACTTAAAAGACTTTACGGCGACCTTCTTCCAAAAGAATACATTGCTACAGGTCTTGCTGACTTACTCTGTGTTTGATGTAAGCGACACCTTGCTGATTATGCGCCCTTATCAGATAGCAGCTGTGGAGCGTCTAATCTGGAAAGTCAAAAGCTCGTACGAGGCTAAGCAGTGGAGTAAGCCCGAGGGCGGTGGTTATATTTGGCATACTACGGGCTCGGGTAAGACCTTGACGAGCTTTAAGGCTGCACGCTTAGCGACGCAATTAGACTTTATTGATAAGGTGTTTTTCGTCGTAGACCGTAAGGACTTGGACTATCAGACGATGAAGGAGTATCAACGCTTCTCCCCCGATAGCGTCAATGGTTCGGATAGTACGGCAGGGCTAAAGCGTAATATAGAGCTTGATGATAATAAGATTATTGTCACGACTATTCAGAAGCTGAATAATCTGATGAGGGGTGAAGGGAAATTGCCTATCTATGATAAGCAAGTCGTTTTCATCTTTGACGAGTGTCACCGTTCGCAGTTTGGCGAGGCTCAGAAGAACCTCAAGCGCAAGTTTAAGCGTTACTATCAGTTTGGTTTTACGGGTACGCCTATCTTTCCAGAGAATACGCTAGGGACAGAGACTACAGCGAGTGTCTTCGGGCGAGAACTGCACGCTTACGTGATTACGGATGCTATTAGGGACGAGAAGGTACTGAAGTTTAAGGTTGATTACAACGATGTGCGCCCCAACTTTAAGGCTCTAGAGCGTGAGCAGGACGAGCTGAAGTTAAGCGGTGCAGAGGTAAAGTCACTCTTACTGCACCCTGACCGCATTGCAGAGATTTCACGCTATATCCTCACGAATTTCAGGATAAAGACGCACAGACATCAGGGTAGTGGACAGGGCTTCAATGCGATGTTTGCCGTGAGTAGCGTCGATGCGGCTAAACTCTACTACGAAGAGCTGACGAGACAGCAGCAGGATAGCGACAGAAAACTCAAAATCGCGACTATCTTCTCCTATGCACCCAATGAAGAGCAGCATGCAGTAGGGGAGATTAGCGATGAGCAGTTCGAGCCCTCGGCTATGGATAGCAGTGCCAAAGAGTTTTTGGCTAAGGCTATCAGGGACTATAATGCGCTGTTTCAAACGAACTTTGGAGTAGATAGCAATGAGTTCCAAAACTATTACCGTGATTTGGCTAAGCGTGTCAAGAGTCAGGAGGTCGATTTAATTATTGTCGTGGGTATGTTCTTGACGGGCTTCGATGCGCCCAAACTCAATACGCTATTCGTAGATAAGAACTTGCGCTATCATGGTCTTATTCAAGCCTTCTCTCGTACGAACCGTATTTATGATGCGACTAAGGCTTTTGGTAATATCGTTACCTTCCGTAACCTAGAGCAGGCGACAATAGATGCGATTACACTCTTTGGCGATAAGAATACGATGAATGTCGTACTAGAGAAGAGTTATGGGGAGTATCTAGATGGCTTCGTGGATAGCGTAACGGGAGAAGCTCATAGGGGTTATACTGATATTGTGAGAGAGCTTACTGAAAGATTTCCCGAGCATGATAAAATTAGTTCAGACGCAGATAAGAAGGCTTTTGTGAAGCTCTTTGGTGAGTATCTTAAGGTGGAAAATATCCTGCAGAACTACGATGAGTTTACCTATTTGAAGGCTTTTCAATCAGTCGATAGGAACGACCCTAAGGCGGTAGAGGAGTTCCAAGACAGCCATTTCCTCACATCTGAGCAAATGACAGCTTTAGCGCAAGTTGAGGTCTTGCCCGAGCGACTCGTTCAGGATTACCGCTCTACGTACAACGATATTAGAAATAGTTTACCTCCTAGTGGTGGAGGGCATAAGCCGAATACAAGTTCCGTGGACTGGGATGATGTCGTTTTTGAAATCGATTTGTTGAAGTCACAGGAAATCAATCTTGACTATATCCTAGAGCTTATCTTTGAGCATAATAAGGTTGGTAAGGATAAAAGTGCCTTGATTGAAGAGGTGCGCCGACTTATCCGCAGTAGTATAGGCAATAGAGCTAAGGAGGAGCTGATTGTAGACTTTATCCACACTGCGGACCTTGAGGTTATTCCCGATAAGGCTAGTATCCTTGAAGCCTTCTACACTTATGCACAGGAGAAGCTAAGAGAGGAGGCTGCAGCCCTAATCGTAGAAGAGAAGCTTAATGAAGAGGTTGCTAAGCGTTATATTCAGACCTCACTCAAGCATAACTTTGCTAGTGATAACGGAACAACTATCAATGAAATGCTTCCTAAGATGAGTCCGCTTAATCCTGCTTATTTGACGAAGAAGCAGAGCGTCTTTCAGAGGATTGTCGCCTTCATTGAGAAGTTCAAGGATATAGGCTGTAAGATTTAAGCCTTTGCTTGAGAGCATTGCGATATACAGAGTGCCTAAAGGCACTCATAATGCACCTGAATTTTGATGCGCTTGCCCTGTTATTCCGAAAGATGTGCGTGCTTTTTATTGAATATTAGATATCTTTGTAGAAAGGACACAAACGAACTTTATTATGAAACTAAAATATCTATTTGGTGCTGCGCTCATGGCAACGACCCTCTCTGTGGGCCAGGCTGAGCCGGGCAAACACCTAAGCCCTGAACTATTGCTCTCAATGGCTCGACTCGGTGATGCTGCCCTCTCGCCTAATGGTAAGACCGTAGTATATGCCCTCTCGCAGCCTAGCGTGAAGGATAATAATAGCCGTAGCGAACTGTACACCGTTAATATGGACGGTACAGCACGCACACAAATAACTGCAACCAAGAGCAACGAGTATGCGCCCCAATGGATTGAGGGCGGTGCGCGCATTGCCTTTATGAGCAACGAGACGGGAAGCATGCAACTCTTCTCTATGCGTCCCGATGGCAGTGATAAGAAGCAAATAACAGATATTGAAGGCGGTATCGAGGGCTTCCGCTTCTCGCCCGATGGCAAGCAAATTGCCTTCGTTCATCAGATTAAGTACGGCAAGACGACGAAGGATTTATATCCCGACCTTGATAAGGCTTCGGGGCGTGTCATCAATCAGTTGATGTACAAGCACTGGGACGAATGGGTGGAAACTATTCCGCATATTTTTGTTGCCTCTCTAGGTAATGAGCCTATTAAGCAGGGGAAAGATATTCTTGAGGGTGAGCCTTACGAGGCTCCGATGAAGCCTCATAGTGGTATCGAAGACTTCGCTTGGAGTCCCGACAGCAAGTCAATCGCCTATGCGAGCCGTAAGAAAGAGGGCTTAGCTTATACGCTCTCAACCAATAGCGATATTTATCTGTACGACCTCGCTTCTGGCAAGACCCGCAACCTTACTGAGGGTATGATGGGCTACGATACGCACCCTACATTCTCGCCTGATGGTCGCTACATCGCTTGGATAAGCATGGAGCATGATGGTTATGAGTCCGACTTAAAGCGTCTTTTCGTTCAAGAGCTTAAGACAGGTGCTAAGTCTTTTCTAACAGATGCCTTTGAGTATGATGTAGACGCTATGCAGTGGCGTGCAGATAGTAAGGGTCTGTATTTCCTCTCTTGCGTTAAGGCTGAGAAGAATATCTTTGAAGTTGATGTGCGTACGCATAAGGTTAGACAGATTACATCGGGTCAGCACAACTATGTATCTCTACAAGTAGAAGCAGGGCAAATGCTTGCAGGTCGTCAGTCTATGCTCGTGCCTACTGACCTCTATCAAGTCAATATCAAGACTGGTGAGGCTAAAGCAATCACGCAGGAGAATGCAGCCTTACTCGCTAGCCTCGATGGTAGTCCTACCGTAGAGAAGCGATGGATTAAGACTACTGACGGCGGTAATATGCTGACATGGGTTGTTTATCCTCCTCACTTCGATAAGAGCAAGCAGTACCCAGCCTTGCTTTATTGTCAGGGAGGCCCACAGAGCACTATTAGTCAGTACTTCTCTTACCGCTGGAATGCGCGCCTTATGGCTGAGCAGGGTTATATCGTCATCATGCCTAACAGACATGGTGTGCCTAGCTTCGGTAAGAAGTGGAACGAACAGATTAGTGGTGATTACTCAGGGCAGAATATACAAGACTACCTCGTAGCCGTAGATACGCTCAAGAAAGAACCTTTTATCAACCCTAAGGCTATTGGCGCAGTGGGTGCTAGTTATGGTGGTTACTCTGTGTACTATCTTGCAGGTCATCACGAAGGTCGTTTCTCAGCCTTTGTCGCTCATGCTGGTATCTTCAATCTAGAGATGCAGTACATGACAACTGAAGAGATGTGGTTTGCCAACTGGGATATGGGTGGCGCACCATGGGATAAGGATAATAAGACGGCACAGCGTACCTTTGCGAACTCGCCTCATAAGGCTGTCGGTGCATGGGATACACCTATCCTCATAACCCATGGAGAAAAGGATTTCCGCATTATGGCAGAGCAGGGACAAGCAGCCTTCAATGCCGCTCAGATGCGTGGTATTCCTAGTCAAATGTTGATTTATCCAGACGAAAATCACTGGATTTTGCGCCCCCAGAATTCGCTCCTTTGGCAGCGTACATTCTATAGCTGGTTAGATAAGTGGCTTAAGAAATAGAGCCCACCGCTTGAGAGCAAGAACATAGTTTACTTAATTTATTATAAAAGGAGATAGAAGAATGCAAACCGTTGTAAGTGGAATCCGTCCTACGGGTAACCTTCATCTAGGTAATTATTTTGGCGCCGTGCGTGCCTTCGTTGAGCTACAACATCAGTATGATTGTCGTTTTTTCATCGCTGACTGGCATTCGCTCACGACGCACCCTAAGCCCGAAGATATCGTGCGCAATGCACATACTATTCTTGCCGAATACTTGGCTTGTGGTATAGACCCCGAGCAGGCTACTATATATATACAGAGCGATGTGCCTGAGGTGCTAGAGCTGTATCTCTACCTCAATATGAACGCTTACCTCGGTGAGCTTGAGCGCACGACGAGTTTTAAGGACAAGGCACGTCAGCAACCTGAGAATGTAAATGCAGGCTTGCTTACTTATCCTACTCTTATGGCTGCTGACATCCTCATACACAAGGGGCAGAAGGTGCCTGTGGGTAAGGACCAAGAGCAGAATATGGAGATGGCACGTAAGTTCGCACGCCGCTTCAACAACATCTATGGTGTGGACTACTTCACCGAGCCTGAGAGCTTCTCTTTAGCTGGTCGTGGTCTTAAGGTGCCCGGTCTTGATGGTAGCGGTAAGATGGGTAAGAGCGAAGGGAACTGTATCTATTTGATGGACGACGAGAAGACTATCAGTAAGAAGGTAATGAAGGCGGTAACAGATAGCGGTCCTACTGTGGAGAACCAAGAGAAGCCAGAGGTTATACAGAACTTATTTACCTTCCTTGAGCTAGTGTCTACGCCTGATGTTTATAAGCATTACGATGACTTATATAATAGCTGTCAGATACGTTACGGCGACCTTAAGAAGCAGCTTGCAGCCGATATTAACGCTTACTGCGCGCCTATCCGTGAGCGCATAGGTGAGTATAGTGCTAATAGCGACTTACTCAAGCGCATCGCTAGAGAGGGTGCTGAGCGTGCTCGTGAGCATGCACAGAAGACGCTCCAAGAGGTTAGACATATTATTGGATTTAGATAAAGATATTACTTAGAAAATATGGAAATACAAGGAAAGATTGTACAAATCCTACCATTGCAGAGCGGTGTAGGTAAGGCGAGTGGCAAGGAGTGGAAGAAGCAGGAGTTCGTGCTTGAGACTCTAGAGAGCCAGTTCCCTCGCAAGATATGCTTCAATCTATGGGGCGATTTAATTGACCGCACAGCCCTGCAAGTGGGTGAAGATGTGACGGTACAAGTAGACCTTGAGAGCCGTGAGTATAATGGTCGTTGGTACACAGACGTGAAGGGTTGGAGAGTAGACCGTGGTCTTGTAAGCATTCAGAATGTAGGAGCAGTGTCTGCTCCTGCACCTCAGACAGGATACAGCCAACCTGCGCCAGCTCCTTTCGGTGGTGTAACACCTCCTACAGTGTCAGCTGCTCCTCAGGAAGTGCCTGCTGGTGGCGATGACTTGCCATTCTAAGCGAATGCCGTACACAATACAAGGGTCTAGTGTGACCGAATAAAAGACTGCACCCCAAGAGTTAAATGCAACTTTTGGGGTGTTTTTTGATTGAACTGAGTTATGAAGATTACACTTCTTGCCATAGGTAAGACCGATAATAAAGAACTGGATAAGCTTATTGGGCAGTACACAGCGCGCATTGGGCATTATCTGCCTTTCGAGTTGAAGATTATTCCCGATGTAAAACGCTCGGGCAAGACGACCGAAGAGAGTCAAAAGCTCGCTGAGGGAAAAGAGATTTTGAGCGAACTAGCACCTACGGACAAATTAATCCTTCTTGATGAGCGTGGGAAGAGCTTCTCTAGCCGTGAGTTTGCTTCCTTCTTGGAGGGGAAGATGTTGCAGAGTGAGCGTCGCTTGGTCTTCGTCATCGGAGGCCCTTATGGCTTCTCGCCGGAGGTTTATGCACGGGCGAATGAGCAACTATCCCTTAGTAAGATGACCTTCTCGCATCAGATGGTAAGGCTCTTCATCACCGAGCAAATTTATCGGGCGATGACTATCTTGCGTGGCGAACCCTATCACCACGACTAAGCTGTGGGTTTGGGTGTTACGAAATCTATTATTACATTTGCCCCTATATAATATAGCGTGCTACAGTATCTTGTAGCCTAATCATAAAACTTATATGGAGTTTAGAATTGAAAAAGACACGCTGGGCGAAGTGAAAGTACCAGCAGACAAGCTCTGGGGAGCACAGACAGAGCGTTCTCGTAATAACTTTAAGATTGGTGCGCCTGCATCAATGCCACTAGACGTTATTCGTGGTTTTGCTTACCTTAAGAAAGGTGCTGCTTATGCCAACCACGAACTAGGCGTTCTTCCAGTAGAGAAGCGCGACCTCATCGCTCGTGTGTGTGACGAAATCCTAGAAGGTAAGCTCGATGACCAGTTCCCACTCGTTATTTGGCAGACTGGTTCGGGTACGCAGAGCAATATGAACGTCAATGAAGTTATTGCTAACCGTGCGCACCAGCTTGCTGGTAAGAAGATTGGCGAAGGCGAGAAGACTCTTCTTCCTAATGACGATGTAAATAAGAGCCAGTCTTCAAACGATACTTTCCCAACGGGTATGCACATTGCCTGCTACAAGAAGGTTGTAGAGGTTACGCTTCCTGGTCTTCGTCAACTACACGCTACGCTTGTGAAGAAGAGCGAAGAGATGAAGGATGTAGTGAAGATTGGTCGTACGCACCTTATGGACGCTACTCCGCTTACTCTTGGTCAGGAGTTCAGTGGCTACGCTGCTCAGCTTGAGCATGGCATTCGTGCTATTGAGCATACACTTCCTCACCTAAGCGAACTAGCTCTTGGCGGTACTGCCGTGGGTACAGGTCTTAATACGCCTAAGGGTTACGACGTCGTTGTAGCTCGTCATATCGCTGAGTTCACAGGTCTTCCATTCGTAACTGCAGAGAATAAGTTTGAAGCTCTTGCTGCTCACGATGCTATTGTAGAGAGCCATGGTGCGCTTAAGCAGGTGGCTGTTGCTCTTAATAAGATTGCTAATGATATCCGTCTGCTTGCTAGCGGTCCTCGTAGTGGTATCGGTGAAATCATTATCCCAGCAAACGAACCAGGTTCATCTATTATGCCTGGTAAGGTAAACCCAACGCAGTGCGAAGCTATGACTATGGTTGCTGCTCAGGTAGCTGGTAATGATACTACAATCTCTGTAGCAGGTATGCAGGGGCACTTCGAGCTCAATGTCTTCAAGCCAGTACTTGCAGCTAACTTCCTTCAGAGTGCTGAGCTTCTTGGTGATGCTGCTGTATCTTTCGATATTCACTGTGTATCAGGTATCGAGCCTAACCACCCACGCATTAAGGAGCTACTCAACAACTCTCTTATGCTTGTAACTGCGCTTAATACGCATATCGGTTACTATAAGGCTGCCGAAATTGCTAATGCAGCTCACCGCAATGGTACTACCCTTAAGGAAGAAGCTCTTCGCCTAGGTTATGTTACCGAAGAAGAGTTTGACAAGTGGGTACGCCCAGAAGATATGGTACACCCTCTAGATTAAATTAGAGTATTTTTACAAATTAAGTATGCTTGCGCTGAAACTTCGGTTTTGGCGCAAGCTTTTTTGTTTGCAGTAAGTACGCGTATTACTTTAGTGTTTACATGTACTCATTTACGGCACCTCCTTAATCAATTATTTTTGTTGTTTTGATGCGCTACCCCATGAAGGAACTATTTTAACTTTAGTTGGCCGATATTCAAGTCGTTAATGTGTGGCAATTGTAATTATGTACTCTCCCTATTTGTTGATTGTTTAATTTAATTTTACATATTGGGGGGGGTAATTTTTGTTTGTTTGTAAAATATTATATACCTTTGTGCTATTCTTAATTCGGATGATATAAAGATAGATGGTTTAGGAGCATCCGCAGGAATATAGTAAGGTAAATTGTTAATAATTGAAAATAGTTAATGATTAAGAGAGCGTTTATCCTATCTCAGAGGCTTCCTTATGAATCGCCCTATGTAGAGCGTGTGTTATTGCCTGAGGGTAATAATATACTTGTGAATTTTTCCTTGGAATTAGATTTTGAGGATTTTGAAGAAGAGGATGAGTTTTAATGTAGAATTGATTTCAAAGATGAGAAACGGATTATATGTTTTAGTCGCTATGGGTTGCTTAGCCTTTAGCTCTTGTTCGAAGGACAGCTTAGGGCTAGATTCAGCGATAGAGCAGAGAGCAGCTACAACACAGACGGTAAAGATGTCTCTTGGATTGAATATCAATCCCGATAGAGAGAATGAGAATATTGTTGAATCTGGGGACAAGTTTAAGGCCTTTGATACACATAATTCAAAGATTAAGATAAAGGACGGTCTAAATAAGTTCATTATCGATGATAAAGGGAATAATACTAGTACGCCAAGTAAGCGTGGTCATATCGATATGGAGGACTTGCAAGCTCAGGCAGCTAATATTAAGTTCTATTTGCAAATCCGTAAGGGTAATCAAATCGTTGGT
>QWCF01000588.1_pt1 | contig 14483 bp, 10 predicted proteins | sample 1972521 | NCBI WGS metagenome assembly QWCF01 (sample SAMN09866715, study PRJNA288562) | Human oral metagenome isolate term4_saliva, whole genome shotgun sequencing...
CAGTCCTCCTCTTTAGCATTTTAGCTTGCGAGTACCGTCAGCTTGTTCTTCAATCGTCACTTTTATGACATTCTCTGGGAGGATTTCCTCGATCAGTTCCGGCCATTCAAGAAGACAAAGGTTACCACTGTAGAAGTAGTCTTCGTACCCCATGTCATATACTTCCTCAAGTTTCTTGATGCGATAGAAGTCGAAATGATAGATAGAGTTCCCCTTTCCATCCGTATATTCATTGATGAGAGAGAACGTTGGCGAGGTAATGACATCCTTAACTCCTAAGGTTTCACACAATGCTTTGATGAAAGTTGTTTTCCCAGCTCCCATCTTTCCATAGAAAGCAAACACTTTTCCTTCACCCATCCCATTGATAAATTCCTTTGCAGCCTCTTGGATGGTGTCAAGGCTTTTAATAGTTATTTCCATTATAATTAAGCTTTTTGTTTTGCGTTATAAGCGTATGTTATCTCTTCCTTGGGCTGAGTGTTACCAACGGAACAATCATTTCTTCCATTGAGATACCTCCGTGTTGGAAGGTGTCTTTATAGTATGACACGTAGTAATTGTAATTGTTTGGATAAGCAAAGAAAGAATCCCCAGTTGCAAAGACATAGCTTGTGCTGAGGTTAGGAGCAGGCAACTGTGCCTCTTGTGGCTTCTTGATAGTGAAGACTTCACGTGAGTCATAATTCAGATTCTTCCCCAACTTATATCTAAGATTCGTATTTGTATTCCTGTCACCAATGATCTTTATGGGCTTTGTTGTCCTTATTGAACCGTGATCAGTGGTGATAACCACTTTGTAGTCAGACTGTGCCAACTCCTTAATTACATCCGCCAGCACACTATGCTGGAACCAACTGAGTGTGATTGATCGGTATGCACTCTCGCTACTTGCCAACTCGCGTATCATCTTCATCTCTGTTCGGGCATGTGAGAGCATATCAATGAAGTTCACTACAAGTACGTTGAGGTTGTTTTGTGCAAGGTTTTTATACTGTTGCATGAACTTGTCTGCACCTGTAGAATCGTTGATTTTGTGATAAGAGAACTTATCATGCCGGCGGTAACGTTCAATCTGTGTTTGTATGAGTGGTTCTTCATTGAGGTTCTTTCCTTCCTCTTCGTCCTCGTCCACCCATAGGTCTGGGAACATTGTAGCAATCTGTTGTGGCATCAATCCACTGAAGATAGCATTGCGTGCATATTGTGTTGCAGTCGGCAGAATGCTCATGTAAAGGTCCTCTTCTATGTCAAACATGTCACCGATCTCCTTTGACAGGACACGCCATTGATCAAGTCGGAAGTTGTCAATAACGATGAGGAACACTTTTTCTCCTTTATCAATGAGTGGGAATATCTTGCGTTTGAAGATATCAGGACTGAGCAATGGACGTGTGTCATCACTGTTGTTAGTTGGTTTTTTATTATTCCCAGTCAGCTTAGAGAAACCATTGCTCAACTTATTGTCCTGTGGTGCAACCCAATGAAGGTAATTCTTTATGATGTATTTTGCGAAACCATTGTTGGCTTCTTCCTTCTGCATCTTGAGCATTTCAGTCATATTACTGTCGGCACTGCTTAGTTCAAGTTCCCAATAAACAAGCTTCCGATATACTTCAGACCAGTCATTAAAGGTTCGGCAGTCAGCAATCTGCATTGCAATCTGTTGGTAGTCCTGTTGATAACCACTCTGTGTGACTTCCGTAACAATCTCCTTTTGGTGAATATTCTTCTTTAAAGTAAGAAGGATCTGATTTGGATTGACAGGCTTTATAAGGTAGTCTGCAATCTTTGCACCAATGGCTTGGTTCATGATATTCTCCTCTTCGCTCTTTGTAACCATGACAATAGGCGTAGCAGGTTGTATATCCTTGATACGCTGTAATGTCTCCAATCCGGATAGTCCTGGCATCTGTTCGTCCAGCAGAACGAGGTCGAATGTCTGCGTGCGGCACTGGTCAATGGCATCACTTCCATTGCTTACCGTTATGACTTCATATCCTTTCTTTTCGAGGAAGATGATGTGAGCCTTCAATAACTCTATCTCATCATCCACCCAAAGTAATAATCCATTGCTCATATTTTCGTACTCCTTTCTTAGAATCCATCCAGATCGTAATACTCATCTTCTATATTATTCTGGATGGGTTGATTCTTTTTATTGTTCTTGTTATTTCCTTTTCCTTGTTGTGGTTCGTCATTTCCGAAGTAGATGATTGGTCCATCATCTGTCGGTTTCGGCTTTTTGACAGGTGGTGTCTGCGGCTTCTGTCCATTCATTTGTGGTTTCTGAAGCGGTGTCTGTGGTGTCTGAACAGGCGACTTTGTTGCTTGCCCTGTTGTTGCTGGCTGCTGTTTCGCAGGCCTCTGAGCTCCAGATGGGGTGGGCAGCTTGGTCTTTGGCTGCGTCTCTGGCTTTGTTGTCGTTGCTGGTGCAGACTCTTTCTTTGGCTCCTCCTTTGGGATTTCAAAGGTATTCGTGTCCTCCAACGTTGGTTTCTCTTCCTCTTTTGGTAGTTCAATGACATTCTTATCTTTTGACGTATCCTTTGTTTTGGACTGCTTCTGGTTCGGTTCTTCCAACGGAATGGTCATGGAATTATCAGTTGGAGCATCCTGTGTGTCAGGATAAAGATCCGTATCATTCGCATGTTTCTCTTCTATTTCCTTCTGCAGATCACGTTCTCGTGGCTTCGTAACGCTAGCCGGTTCGCTTAATAGATAGCGTTTCGTGACGGCCAGAGGAGCAAAGTTCTTGGCATAGAAGGCTTCATAATCTTTATAACTGAAGGCTGTTCCTATCAGTTTTAAGTTCTTGTCACTGATGATAATACCCTTTGCCGTCTTGCCCATCTGCGTTATGATAGCCTCAGAAGAAAGCAATTGACGTGCATATTGATAAGCCTCATCGTAATTGCGGAAGCCAGATATCTGCATCTGATGTAAGCTTCCGAGATCTTGTATCTCAATCTCAAAGTTCCTGACAAGGAAGTTTGTGAAGTTGAAACGTGCCATTTCGAATAGCAGCTTATGCTCATTAACAGAGTCAGGGTTGTATATGAGCAAGAACTTAAAGTCTATATCACGTTCTGGAGAGAGCTTTGCTTGATGGATACTGTCGCTGTCATTCAACACATTTGAGCGATAACTCCATACGTCTCCAAGGTCAAACTTACCTCCATGTAGCTTCTTTCCTGCCTGAACACCATTGACAATCATGCCCGCCATCTCACTGATTCTACTCTGTGGATACTTTTCTACGACCGTTTTCATATCATTGATGCAGCCATTTACATCTCCATTGTTCAGTTTACTCAGGCCTCCAATGAACAAAAACTTATCCCTGTTCGCACCTAATGGGAACCGTTTCTCGGATACTTTGGTATTCCCTTGTACCTCATTGTATCTCTCTTGCTTGAAAGCATCGTATGTTGCAGCATAGAGAGAGTCCTCTATCTGTGTTCCAAACTTTAGGTTCTCCTTGTAATATGGGTCTGTAAGAAGCGTTGTCCATTGGCTCTTAGGATAATCTTTCTTTAACTTACTGACATAAGTTTCAGCTATGTCAGGTTGATTTTTTCGCATATAAAGGAGGTAAAGATGGTAATAAACATCATCCATCTGCTCATAGTCAGGGTAGTTATCACTTACCCTACGAAGTGCTTTTTCTGCTAATCGAAGGTTATCAAGCCTATCCTTAAAGATTACTCCAGAGTGATGTAAACCGTTCTCCAGTATCTTATTGCTTGCAGTCATTTGTTCTGGAGTGAGCGGAATCTGCGCAAGATAGTACTCACGTTTATGTGGATCGTTCTTAAGAGAGTCTCTTGTATGACTGATAGAGTCTTGTTTCGCTTCAACTTTCGTGATAGAATCGCGTTGCGCATCAGTCAGTTCTGAGAGGTTTTTACCGTTTTTCCCTGGTGTCCCAACAACCGTTTGGTTTATTCGTTGCCAGTTATCAATGTTCTCTCTCTTGCCCCATAGCTGTTGGAAGGTTACCTTTCCCTGTTGTACAGCCATTGGATTGTAGAAGTACCAGGTGTTACCTTGCTGCCGATTATCACCGTTTGGCTTTATTGTATTGCCAGGATTGTTGTTTCCAAAACTGTTTTCAATCCCTTGTTCCTGACCGTTATTCAGAGCTTGTTGCTGTATTCTCTCTTCCTTTTCTTTCTTTTTCAGTGCAGTAATGACACGGTCTATGGCTGCATTACGTTCTGTTTCAGAGCATTTAGCCAGATGTTGTAACGAGTCTTGTAGCTGTACCGCATCTGTAAAGGGGACCAATTCGTCCAGCACTTTTGAGCGTTCTGATAATTGTTCGTAGTCTTTTCGATCCTGATCAAGTAGTCCAATAGCTTCTCCATAGCAACGTTTAGCATCTCCAAAACGCTCTTTTGCCCAATAGAGGTCGCCCAAATGTAGCAGCAACACGCCTTTCTCTATTCCGTTACGTGTAGCTTTCTTGTTTCCTTGTTCGTAAGAATTGATTGCAGCAAGGGTGTCCCGGTCTGCCAAATATATATTACCCATGGCGTAATATACCTGGTCTAAGTATTCTTTGTTATTGTCTGAAGCTGCCATATGCTTCAGTTTACCAATCATTTTCTTTGATTGTCCTTTTGCAGTAACCTCCGTTTGTGCGATACGTGCATTGAATTCCAGTTCATAAGGTGGGTTTGTACGAATCACACGTTGGAAAGCTTTGTAAGCTTCTTGGTTCTTTCCGAGTGCAGCAAGCACTTGTCCGAGAAGATAAAGCTCACGTGCTTTCTGTTTACGGCGCATTTCATGCTTAATAACCTTTTGTAAATAAGGTACGGCTTTGGCCAATTCTCCAGTGTGTAGGTAGTAGTCTGCATAGGTATAATCCCATTCTTTTACAGCACGCCAGTCCATAGAGTCACGTTGCATGTTGCGGATTACGTCCTCAGCATCATATAACCAATCCTGCTCTACATAGCATTTTGCCAGCCAGGCACGTGCTTTCCCGTAGATAGCTGGTTGTCCTTTATAGATACGGCTCATGTATGCGAAGGTTGCAGCAGCCTCCTCGAAAGCCCCTTGATGGAACTGTGAACGTCCCATAAGCATCCATGCTTTCCACAAAAAAGGGTTGTATTCTTTGCGTGAAAGCCATTCTATGTCACTTGCAGTCTTACGTCTACTCTTGTTCCATTCGGGTCTTTTCTTGATACTATGCTTGGCAATAGCCTTCTCAGCCTTCTCTATTGCACGGTCAAAGTTGGTCTTTCCCAGTTCTCTACTGCTCTTGTTACCTACAGTATAGAGTGGAATCATCTCTGTGAAGTTGTCTTTGTTACCGTTTTCTTTCTCCAAAGAGCCATCTATATAGGCTTGTGCACCATTGAAATAAGTGTTGTAACGAGCATTAAAAGCATGCCACCATCTTGATTGCGACGTGTTCTTATTCGTAGAACAACTAACAATCGTTAGGAAAATGATTGCAAGTAGTGCGGATATGATATGTCTGGTGGATGTTTTCTTCACTCTTTTATTGTCTTTATTTATGTTTGTTTGCCTGATTTAATCTCTCTTTTATTTACCCTCAATCACGGCTATCAGTTCGTCTTTGACTTGGTTTGGAACATTGATACCACGGAGAATAAGACTTCGATTCCAGCCTTTTGCTTCTTGAGGTTGCATGGTGTAGAGTACATTAGCAAACTCTTCGGCTTCCTCATCTGTATAGTTCTCGGAAGGACGACCACAAAAGCGGTCGAGTTCTTCGTCATCATAGTATTCAATCTCCTTTGTTGCAGCCTCCATCATACAGACCTGTTCGCACTTGTCATCCATGCCATCGCATGATGAACAGTCGCCTGATGTAGGCATAACAACATCTGGTTCACCCTCTTTGTGCTTGGAAAGAAGGGTCGTTATAGCTGCTATAACAGCCAAAACAACGAGTGATGCGATACCTATGATGAATATATTCATTCTTTTCCTGTCTTTGTTTTTTATGTGAGGACGAGGGGGCGTTTAACTAATCTCTTCGATTTGAAACCCTGCTTTGCGTAGATCTTCCCAGTAATGTGGGTATGATTTGGATACAACCTCTGGATTATTAATACGTATTTTACCCAATTTTATTGCCAAAGGAGCAAAAGACATTGCCATACGGTGGTCCTCATAGGTGTCAATCGTTGGTTGTTCAGCTGGTTCACAACGCTCTCCGTTCCACGAAAGTTCTGAACCATTCGTCTCATGCAGCACGAAACCAAGCTTTGCCATCTCTGTTTTCATTGCCACTATACGGTCAGTCTCTTTTATTTTCAGACTACCTAAACCTGTGAAATGGAAGGGAATGCCGAGTACAGGACATGCTGCAATCAGTGCTTGTGCCAAGTCTGGCTGGTTGATAAAGTCATAATCCAATCGGTTGAGCATACGGTTGTGCCGTGTCAACGTAACATCTGTCAATGCCCCTTCCTCCTTATTAGCAAAGTTTGTCTTGACACCTAAGAGTGAAAAGATGTACTTGACGGAAGAATCACCTTGTCTTGAGCCGTTCATTAAACCCGGTAATGTAACGCTAGCGCCTATCTCTTCCTGTAAAGCTAACATCTCATACCAATAGCTGGAAGCACTCCAGTCGTTCTCAATCGTATAGTGTCGTGACTTGTATGTTTGTGGTTTTACACTGATTGTATCGAAGTCACTCCATTCAGCAACGATGCCAAACTGGTGCATCAGGTGTAATGTGAGGTCGATATATGGGCGTGACACAATCTCTCCGGTGAGCTTTAACTCTAATCCTGCCGTGAAAGTGGGGGCTATCATAAGCAAGGCTGAGATGTATTGTGAACTCACGTTGCCTGGAATCTCTATAGAACCACCTTCTAATTTATGTCCATTTATATGGAGTGGAGGGTACCCTTCTTCACCTCTATACTCTATATCTGCACCCAGATAGCGTAGGGCATCAACAAGAACACCTATCGGACGGTGCTTCATTCGTTCTGTTCCTGTAATCGTATGTTCTCCCTCTGTTGCGCTAAGGTAGGCTGTCATGAAGCGCATTGCTGTACCTGCAGCCTTTACATCTATGACTTCTGGCTTCTCTTTGAAAGCTTTTACTATCACTTGTGTGTCATCACAATCAGACAGATTGTCGGGCTTTATGCTACTGCCAGATAGTGCCTGAATTATCAGTGCACGGTTGCTGATGCTTTTAGAGGCAGGAAGCATTATGTGGGCATTGATATTTTTAGGGGGAATTATGACGTATTGCATGTGTGTTCCGTTACAAAATTCTAACATGACAAAATTACAAAATAAACTTGGCATAGGAGAAAAAGAAGTCCAAAAGTTTGCTAATCTCAGTAAAAGTGAGTAATTTTGCGTTCCGAATAAAGTGCGGGATGTAGTTCAGTAGGTTTAGAATGCTGGTCTGGGGGACCAGTGGTCGCCAGTTCGAGTCTGGTCATCCCGACGAAGAAATAAGAAGCTAAATAGAGGGGTTTGCCTTTTGTTTAGCTTCTTTCTTTTGTGTTTAGTTTCAGGTCGTACACACTTGTATTATCTAATAGTATGCTCTTTTTATTTTCTTAGTAGCTGTTTTGGAAGTTTTCATGGCAATTGAGTAGTAGGAAGTGATGTCCTCATTGATTGGAGGAATAGGTTATTTCAGATATAGATGAGCATGTCAGGAACGACTCCTTGGGTATGAATGCAACATTCGTGTTTAAGGTAGATAGATGTTGGAACTATCTTTACAAATAAAATTGACGATAGATGGCTGCTTTGAAGAGTTTGGATAAAAATCGGCTTTGTAACCATCAGATAGTCAGTAGGTTGTAAAGTGGCTTGTAAAAGGTGCTCTTTTGCGTTGTAAAAGACGCCCTTTTGAAGTGCAAAAGATGCCCTTTTACATGGTAAAAGATGCCCTTTTACAATGCAGAAGAGCCCCTTTCGTTTTGCGAATGTGATTTTCTTTTACATAAAGTCTTCGTCAACTTAAAGGAAAGGGGAGTTAGAACTAGTTCTAACTCCCCGTGTAAACTTAAATATCGAGATATAAACTCCCCTTTATAAATTGATGTTTACGCCTGTAACAATCCATGCTCCTGGTTGTGGAACATTACCATAATCAACATAATGCTTGTTGAGAAGGTTATTAGCTTCGACATATGCAGACCATTTCTGTGCTGTCCAACTGAGTCGACTGTCTACGATACCATAGCTGGCATACTCATGTCGCTGATTGGAAGCATCAGGATAGCTACCCATTCGGTGTAAGAATCGGTAATAGATACCCAAGTCCAAGTGTTTATAGAGGTTTAACTGAAGGTTCGCAACAAGCTTGTTCTTCAGATATTCCAAAGCATATTGGCTCACAATACCTGCCTGTTCACCCTTGTTCTGATGGATATAGTTGTATGCAAGACTGAACTTTTTCAAAGTGCGCATCGAAGGGAACATTTGCTGAAAGTCGAAATCAAGAGCCGTTTCAACACCGAAGTCGTTGATGTTTCCAAAGTTTACACTTTTCCAAAGGACAGCACCGTTTGCGTCTAACGTCCCGTCATTGATCCAGTCAATGAGGTTTTTATGATGATTCCAGTAGACACTTGCCTTGGCAGAGATACCATTCAGCGCATATTTGATACCTGTCTCCACAGCAGAAAGCTCTTCAGGGCGGAGATGTTTATCTGCTTTATGTCCGCCAACAGAATAGAAAAGCTCTGTAACAGATGGCATGCGGAGGGACGAATTATAGGAGGCATATAACTTCCAGGCTGTTCCTATGCGGTAACTGGCATCAATCCCAGGGTAAATATGCATGGGCATGTCTGCCTGACTGTTCTTAACTGCAACAAGACCAGCAGAGAGTGTGAAGCGATCAAGGATGATATTATGTTCGAGAATGAACTGTATGTTGGTACGATTCAGTCCGTTTGTATAGTCACGATCAGTCCCATGAATGTGGTGTGGACGCTCTAAAGGCTCACCAAGGTTCCCACTTACGAGATCTTCATTGCGTAGTTCTGCACCGAAAGCAGTACGTCCTAATGACCAATCAAAGTAGGCATTAAGGTTTACACCATATACATCCGTGCGGTGATAGTTGTAAGGATACTTGTTAGGGGCACCACGGAAGAGTTCAAAACGGTCCATACTACGGTTCCAATAAATAGAAGGACGGAGGTGGAGGCGCCCATGTAGGTTCTCAGCCTGTATGGCAGTGAATGTTTTAAACGTATGTTCGAACTGATCATCGTACTTAGATGCATAGAAAGTGTTGGCTCCGAAATCCTTCACACTTAGTCCTGCATGCCATCTAACAAGTACTTCGTCATCTTTATAGTTACCTTGATAGAAGGCTTTTGTTGTATGATAATCTGCGCTAAGGGCTCCAGCCTTGTTGCGCAGATAGCCATCGCTGCGTGTGTAGGATGCTGAAAGCTGATTGTTCCAATGGTTGTTTGATGCTATATTGGCGCGTAATCCACCACTGAAATAACCATAAGAACCTGCTTCCGCATGGGCAGAAAGACTAGTTTTTTCGGGAGTTCGAGTAACAATGTTTATGGCTCCTAATAATGAAGATGTACCATAAACGCGGGCAGCGGGGCCTTCAAGGACTTCTATTCGTTCAATTTCGCTAATGTCAACGGGGAAATCGAAGGAGTTATGTCCTGTTTGTGCATCACAGATATTGATGCCATTGAGGAGGATTGTGATTTGTTCTGAGTTGCCTCCACGTATACTTACGTCGGTCAAAACGCCCAGAGGACCTTTCTGTCGGACGTCAACTCCGACGGCATATTTGAGCAAATCATTTACACTTTGTACTGGAGCGGCTTGAATATCTTCACGACTCAGTACAGTTACCATTCTCGCTTGCTGACTGACAGTCAGTGGTGCGCGCGTTCCAGTGACGCTCACTTCATCCATCATCACGCTTTGACGGGTTGCTGTAGAGTCGCTTTCAACCTTGTTAGTCTCAATGCTTATGCCTTTGGCAGTGGCATGTTGCAAGGTAGCAACACTCAGTACACCAATCAAAACCTCTTTTCCAAGAACAGAAAATAGGGAATAGCCGTGGTTGGAGAAGTGCTTAAACTTCAGAACACTGCGCTTTTGAAATGTTGGTTTGTACATATATTAAATTAATAAAAAGGCGTAAGAGAGGAGTGTTCTCTTATTGCCAAACGGCTGCAAAAGTAATGTTTTTTTTTGTAACAGTGGGTGTTGACGCTTGGTTAATGTGTTTTTTTCAGTTTGATAGGGATAAAAATGAGCTGCAAACCTTGGTATATTTAATCTTTTTACTACTTTTGTAGGCAATTAGTTTTTGAACCCGACTGAAATTTAATTGCACGATGAAAGCATTACGTGACCGTATCCTGAAGGATGGAAAATGTTATCCTGGCGGTATTTTGAAGGTAGATAAGTTTATCAACCATCAAATGGATCCTAATCTGATGAAGCAGATTTGTGTAGAGTTTATACGCCGTTACGCTTCAACAGAGATTAATAAGATTATCACAATAGAGGCAAGTGGAATCGCACCAGCCATCATGATGGGCTTTCTTTTGGACTTACCCGTTGTCTTTGCTAAGAAAAAGAAGCCTTCAACAATGACAAATATGCTTTCAACGACGGTCTTTTCGTTTACAAAGCAGCGTGAATATCATGTCGTTATATCGAAGGAATACTTGGGAAAGGGCGATAAAGTGTTGTTCGTAGACGACTTCTTGGCTTACGGAAATGCTGCGAAAGGTGTCATAGACTTATGCAAACAGGCAGGAGCGGAGCTGGTTGGAATGGGCTTTATCATAGAGAAAGCTTTTCAACATGGGCGAGATGCAATAGAAAAAGCAGGTGTACGCTGCGAAAGTCTGGCTATTATTGAGTCGCTTGATAATTGTGAAATAAAGATGAAAGAAGATTAATGTGGTGGGCTTTTGCGCCTGCCACTTTTTGATTATAGAGGTTTTTACGTGGTGTAATATGATGGTTTAAGTCTCAACTTATTAGTTGTTATATTGTACAGCACGGTAAATTCTTTCCTGTTGACATAATCATTGGTATAGTATAATGGGGTGATTTATCTCTCTCTTATATAATGATTGCATCGCATGATATAGTGATTCCGCTTTTCGCTTCTATAATGATTGCATCGTATAATCTGTTGAATTAGCTTTCACTATAATGATAGTAGCATAGTATAATCTGATGATGTTGTTTTCATTTATATGATTATCGCATAGTATAATCTGGTGATTTAGTTTTCACCTTATATAATTATAAAAATAAAAAGATGGAAAAGTCAAAAGAACTTATCTATGGTCTAAATGACAGACCACCCCTCCGTGAGACACTCTTTGCCGCATTACAGCATCTGTTGGCAATCTTTGTGGCAATTATTACACCTCCTCTTATCATCAGTTCGGCGTTGAAATTTGATTTAGAGACAACAGGATTCCTTGTTTCTATGTCACTTTTTGTATCGGGATTAGCTACATTTATTCAATGTAAAAAGATTGGTCCAGTAGGTGCAGGATTGCTTTGTATACAAGGAACATCCTTCTCTTTCATCAGTCCTATCATAGGTGCTGGTATGTTAGGGATGGTCAATGGGAAGATGAATGTAGAGATGGGGCTGAGCTATATCTTTGGTGGTTGTATGTTAGCTGCCGTTGTTGAGATGGTAGTAAGCCGTCTTTTGCCTTATACACGTAAGGTAATTACCCCGTTAGTGTCGGGTATTGTTGTCTCATTGATTGGTATGTGCCTTATAAAAGCAGGTATTAACTCGTGCGGAGGAGGACAGTCTGCGATTGATGCAGGTACCTTTGGCTCTCTTCAGAACCTTGGTTTGGCATTGTTAGTATTGGTAAGTATCATCTTTTTCAACCGTTCTAACAATCGTTTCTTTCGTATGGCGTCTATCGTTTTGGGGCTTTTGATAGGTTGCATTGTGGCATATGCGCTTGGAATGATAGACTTTTCTCGTCTTAACGGTGCTGGTAGCTTGAATATTCCCGTACCTTTTAAGTATGGGGTACGCTTTGATGCTGGTACAATCATTGGTCTTGGACTCATCTATCTTGTAACAGCTGTTGAGGCTTTCGGCGATATTACAGCCAATTCTCTTATCTCCGGACAACCGGTTGAGGGTCCTGTATTCCTGAAACGTGCGCAAGGTGGTATTTTGGCAGATGGCTTTAACTCTTTCCTTGCAGCTGTTTTCAATAGTTTTCCAAACTCAATCTTCGCACAAAACAACGGTATGATACAGCTAACAGGTGTTGCCAGCCGTTATGTTGGATACTTTATTGCAGCAGCATTGGTCATCTTAGGACTCTTTCCTGTGGTTGGTCAGCTCTTCTCTTTGATACCTGATGCAGTCCTGGGTGGTGCTACTTTACTGATGTTTGGTACAGTTGCAGCAGCAGGTATTCGTATTATAGCCTCTACAGAGATAACTCGTAAGGCTGTATTGGTCATGGCTATTAGCTTTGCGATGGGACTTAGCGTTGAACTTGTACCAGGAATCTTAGACAAAATGCCTGATATTATAAAGAATATATTCTCCAGTGGTATAACAACAGGTGGCTTAACAGCCATTCTTGCTAATGCTTTTATTCGTATAAAAGAGTAGAAGTTATTTATTTTTAGTATTGTTTCGGTGCATTTTCCTTTTAAATGTCTACCTTTGTAGACTGAGAAGGAGAATGCACCGATTGTTTTCTTCTATGAATTATATAAACTAAGAAACGATATGTCAAAGCAGAACGGGCGGCGTAAATTTACGAAAACACTTACATTTAAGGTACTTTGTGGCTTGGTAGTCCTATTCCTTTTGGGCTTATGTTACAACATCATCGTAGCAGAAGATGATGTTCCAATGAGTGAAGAGGAGCAAGAAGAAGAGCAACAGAGGAAGGCTGACATGGACACAATAGATATTGTGGGCGATTATCTATGGCCTCGTATGAAACCTTCTCGGCAAGATATGATGACTGATGAGGAGAAAGCAAAGGAGAAAGAGGATGCTAAAGATAAACAAGATAAGACAGATCATGAGGCAAAATCCTCTGCTGCATCAGGTGGAGAGGCACCTATGGCAGCCCCAGCTCCCCCCGTTACTCCTGCTCCAGCCCCCGATCCGACAGCAAAGCCATCAGCTCCGACGATAGAGAAGATGAATGCACCGAGGGTGGAAAAGATAGAATAGTTTGTCACGTGATACCTTTTGTATCTGTAGTGTATAAATAAATAGAAAGTGAGGTGAAGTATGAGACGTTTTATTTTATTGTTTTTCATTGCGGCTCTTATAGCTGGTTGTGCGGGGAACATCGTTACCGTATTTTCATGGATAGAATGTATCCTATGCGTGGTCCATCTGTCTATCTGACTGATGATTGGGGCATAGAAGTTAGTGGCGATTCTGTCGGCCTTTTTCTTCCTTACTTTGGTAGAGTTTATCAGATTCCGTATGGAAGAGGTGGCGGTTTGAGTCTTGTTGAGCCTCTTACAAGCTATAAAGAAGAGCCTATGAAGGAGGGACGTCGCATCTTTATGACCACTCGTAATGATTATGAGAGTTATCAGATGGTGCTTGAAGTGTTTGATAATGCTACAGCTTCGCTTGTTGTAAATCCAAGTGGAAAGGAGTCAATACGGTTTACAGGTGTGATGGAACTGAATGATAAGTTCACTCCAAAGAGTGGTAAAACAGCACAACGACGCCAGACTTCATTCATGAAGTTATGAGCAATGAAATGCTTTTAAATCTCAAGTGTTGAGGGTTTTATTTGTAAGTAAGATTGATTACACCTGTAATGTTTTATAAAGTAAGGGCTTTCTTTTAGTCTTTTAGTTCTTCTTACTTGCAATAATACATTATATGTTCATAGTGTCATACCTGTAAATTATAGCCATACAGGGTGACTTGATATAGGTCAACTATATAGCAAAAAGATAGCTTGCAATAGGCAGATTATTGATTTTTGTATAGTTGACTTTCTTTTTTTAGTATTCTGATATTTGTTTCTTAACGTTCTGAAAGTTTTGATATACGTTAAATAACAACTAAAAAAGCGCAAGAAATAATTAGAAAATATCAGTCATAATATTTGGAGGTATCACTTCTTAGCGTTACATTTGCACGCAGAATAGATATATATTAAAAACCTAAGGACAAAGAAGAATTTACTTTTGATACTACTTTTATGTTTTAAAATAGTATGACGAAGAGAGCTTGTCATAAGTCCGCCGAAGGCTTTTTGGTGGCAGATGGTTGTTTAATAGAGTCGATTCTTATGAGATAAGATTAATATTCAATGATTTTATAAGTTTGTAAATAAGGGTTAGATCTGTTGAAATTGCGTCGTGAGATGCGGTATCAGACTTTATAGTTACGCTTGTTTTATCAAGTGAGATTGTAAAATCCTCTATAAAAACCAGTCCCCAGTAAGCTGAGCGAAGCCTACTGGGGACATTTT
>QWCF01000720.1_pt1 | contig 14480 bp, 16 predicted proteins | sample 1972521 | NCBI WGS metagenome assembly QWCF01 (sample SAMN09866715, study PRJNA288562) | Human oral metagenome isolate term4_saliva, whole genome shotgun sequencing...
TTAGATAATTGTGCTACAACTAAACCGTATAAAGAAGTACTTGATACATTTGTTGAAGTTAACAATTCTTATTTTGGTAACGCTGCTAGTATCAATAAATTTGGAAAAACAACTAATAAACTTCTTTCAGCTGCCAGAGGACAAGTAGCATCTATCTTACAAGTAGCAGAAGATAGTATATTTTTTACATCTTGTGCTACTGAAAGTAACAACATAGCTTTACTCGGGAGTGTTGAACATAAGAAAGATTTTGGTAATAGAATTATTGTTTCAAAAATTGAACATCCGTCAGTTTTAGAATCTTTTAGAGAATTAGAAAGAAGAGGATTCATATTAGATTATTTAAATGTTGATGAAGATGGAGTAGTCGATTTAAATCATTTAAAAACATTACTAACAAAAGAGACGATTTTATTAAGTATAATGCAGGTTAATAATGTTTTTGGAGTAATTCAACCAATAGAAGAAATTTCAGAAATATTAAAAGATTATCCGAAGGTTTACTTCCATGTTGATGGAGTACAGGGGGTATTAAAAGATAAACTTGATTTATCAAAAGTTGATAGCTATGCTATTTCAGCACATAAATTTCATGGTATAAAAGGTATTGGTGTACTGTATTTAAAATCTAGAAGAACAGTTCACAATATAACTTTTGGTGGAGGTCAAGAGAACGGTTTACGTAGTGGGACGGTAAATGTTGCAGCTGCGGCAAGTCTTGCGAAAGCTCTGAGATTATCACAAGAAAAAGTAGAAGCTGTAAAAATAAAACATAGAGAATTTAAGACTATGATTGTTAATGAATTTTCAAAATACAAGCACATGGTGATTAATTCACCTTTAAATGAAAAGTATATTGATTCAATTATAAATATAAGCTTACCTAAAATAAAAGGAGAAGCAATAGTTAATGCCCTTAATGAAAGGGGGATAATGGTTTCAACGACAAGTGCATGCTCATCTAAAACTTTTTATCTTAACGAAGCTCTTTTTGCAAGAGGGCTGTCAAGAGAGAATATAGAGGGAAGCATTCGTGTAAGTTTTTCAAATGAGACTACTAAACAAGAAGTTGAAACATTTATTGAAGTATTCATTGATGAATATAATAAAAAATTTAAAGAGGTAATTGAAAGTGGAATTTAGTCATATTATAGTAAGATATGGAGAACTTACATTGAAATCTGGTAACAGAAATGAGTTTTTAAAAAAATTAACTAAAAATATTCGTTATAATCTTCAAGGATTAACAGGTTTCCATATTCAAACAAAAAGAGATAGAATGTATATTCATCTAGATCATAATGAAGATGTTCAAGAAATCATGGAGAGATTAAAAAAAGTTCCAGGTATTCACAATTTTTCTCCTGTATTAAGAGCAGGATTAGATGTTGAAGAAGCAAAAAAAGTTATTGATAGACTTTTAGAAACTAAGTTAGATAAAGAATATAAATTCAAAATCCAAACTAAACGACCTAATAAGAACTTCCCGCACAATACAAACGAATTAAATAACGTATTTGGAAGTCATGTTCTGGTTAATTATAAAAATTTAAAAGTAAATGTTAAACAACCGGATTTTATAATTAATGTTGAAGTACGAAGTGAAGGGATTTTTATCTTTACTGACTTTATTAAAGGTGTAGGGGGATTCCCGGTAAATACTTCTTCTAAAGCATTGTTATTATTATCAGGAGGTATCGATTCACCAGTAGCGGCTCATACATTGCAAGTGAAAGGTGTAGAAGTTGAAATGATTCACTTCCAATCACCACCATTTACTTCAGCTGAGGCTTTACAAAAGATTTTTGATTTAACAATTAAATTAAGTCAAGTTGTAGGTAAAATTAAACTTCATGTTGTAAACTTTACAAAACTACAAACAGAAATTGTAAAACGTGTACCTTCAAATTATACAATGACTTCAACTAGAAGATTTATGCTACGTATCGCTGAAGAAGTGGCGAAAAAAGAAGGCTGTTTAGCTATTGCTACAGGTGAATCTCTTGGTCAAGTAGCATCGCAAACGCTTGAATCAATGAATTGTATTAACGAGGTAACTAATTTACCAGTTCTACGTCCATTATTAACTATGGATAAAGTTGACATAATTAAAATAGCACAAGAAATTGATACTTTAGAAATTTCTAATTTACCGTTTGAAGATTGCTGTACAATCTTCACACCTAAAGCACCAAAAACTAAGCCAAGATTAGAAAAAATAACAGCTTATGAAACTCGTCATGACTATTCTGATCTAATTGCTGAGACACTAGCTAGTGTGGAAACATATTTATTCGATAAGAATGGTAGAGTAGTTACTCAAGATATGAGAGAACAAGAAGTTAAAAAAGAAGAAAAAGATGATTTTTCTGGATTACTATAAAGATAGAAAGAGAGACGATTAATGGAAAAAAAAGTAATAGTAATAGGTGCTGGTTTAGCAGGAAGTGAAGCTGCTTGGCAACTAGCAAAACGTGGAGTTAAAGTAGATCTTTACGAAATGAGACCTAAAAAAATGACCCCAGCTCACAAAACACAAAATTTTGGAGAATTAGTATGTTCTAACTCACTAAGAGCGAATAACGTAACTAATGCAGTTGGTCTTTTAAAAGAAGAAATGAGAATGTTAGATTCGATTATTATTAAATGTGCTGATGCAACACAAGTACCAGCTGGTGGAGCATTAGCTGTGGATAGAGATAAATTCTCAGAGATGATTACTGAAACTATTAAGAATCACCCAAACATTAATGTTATAGGTGAAGAGTTACCGACAATACCTAAAGGAGATGTACCGGTAATTGTAGCGACAGGCCCTCTTACATCTGATGCATTAAGTCAAGATATTAGAAATTATACAAAACAAGATGGATTATACTTCTACGATGCAGCAGCACCTATTATTGAAAAAGATTCAATCGATATGAATAAGGTTTATTTGAAATCAAGATATGATAAAGGTGAAGCAGCATATCTAAACTGCCCGATGACAAAAGAGGAATTCTTTAATTTTTATAATGAATTAATAAATGCGGAAGCAGCACCATTAAAAGAATTTGAAAAAGAAATTTATTTTGAAGGCTGTATGCCTTTTGAAGAAATGGCTAAACGTGGAGAAAAAACTTTATTATTTGGACCTATGAAACCAGTAGGTTTAGAAGATCCAAAAACTGATAAACGTCCATATGCTGTTGTACAATTACGTGATTCCAGGATTAGAAAATGCTAATATTGTTCGTTATGGGGTTATGCATAGAAATACATACTTAAATTCTCCACAATTATTAGAAAAAACTTATAGATTAAAAGAAGAAAAAAATATTTATTTTGCTGGTCAAATGACAGGGGTAGAAGGGTATGTTGAAAGTGCAGCTTCAGGAATTGTGGCAGCATTAAATGCTCTATATAATACAGAAGATAAGGAAGTTGTATTCCCAACAGAAACTATGATAGGTGCAATGGCAAATTATATCGTAGATAATACAAGTAAAAATTTCCAACCTATGAATGCAAATTTTGGAATTATTAAACCACTTCCAGAAAGAATTAAAGATAAAAAGGAAAAATACGAAAGATATGCTAAAAGATCACTTGAAATGTTAGAAAATTTCAAAATTGATTAAATTAATTTTTAAAAAGTCTTACAATTTATTAAAATTAATGGTATAATAAGCAGGGAAGTATTTTGTAAGGAGAAAATTAATGGCAAGTTTGTTACAAAAAACAAGAAAAATAAGTACAATTTTACAAGAAGGACGCCATGAAAATGTAGATTTTGAAGCTATGGCTATGCGTCTTAGTCCAATTCTAGATTCAGTCGTATATATTCTTGATACTGAAGGTAATATTCTTGGATATGATTCTATAGTTGATTATTCTAATGAACGAATGGAACAAATTATTCAAGCAAGAAAAGTGCCTAAAGCATACTTAGATGCAACTTTAAAAGTTTATGCCACAAAAGTTAATATTCCATTTCAAGATCCATTGTCAATTTTTCCAGATGAAGAACACGAGCGTTTTGAAGGGAATAGCTATACTGTAATCTTACCTATTAGAGGTGGGGGAGATCGTCTTGGGACATTAGTTATAGGTAGAATGGACAGTGACTTTAAAGATGACGATTTAGTATTAGCTGAATATGCATCAACAGTAGTAGGAATAGAAATTCTGCATGAGAAACAAGATAAAGAGAAAAACTTAGCCCGCGATAAAGATATGGTTAATATGGCATTAAATTCATTATCATTCTCAGAGAAGGAAGCTATTGAACATATCTTTAGAGAATTAGATGGAACTGAAGGGTTACTTATCGCTAGTAAAATTGCTGATAGAGTAGGGATTACTCGATCTGTAATCGTAAATGCATTAAGAAAATTAGAAAGTGCAGGAATTATTGAATCTAAGTCGTTAGGAATGAAAGGGACTTATATCAAAGTTCTAAAAGAGTATTTCTTAGAATTAATGTTTTCTAATGAATTTTAAAAAATAAAATTGTAAAAAAGGGCTGATCCAAAAGGTCTATAATTTAACAAAGTTCATATATGAATTCATAGATATATTGGTTTATTGATATCTAAGTTAGCTTTATAAAAGTTTTTTAGATATCTAATAAACTTTGCGGGAGTGACTCGTCAAAATCGATTTTTACAAAATCACGATTTTGACGAGTCACTCCCTTTTTGCTATTTATGATAATTTTAATGTTTCTTATGAAAGTTTGCTTAAGAATTTTTCGTTATTAATGATTACTCTAGTATGCGTAGCATCTCCAATTTTTTTATCTGCTTCAAAAGCTTCTAAAGAAAAAATTATTATTTTTTCTTTGATAATTTCTGTTATTTGACCTTGAACTGTGATTTCTTTACCGACAAGAGTAGGCGCTAGATGATTTATATTGATGTTACTACCAACGCTTCCTAAGTCATCTGTTAGAAAGGTATTTAAGTAATTTTTAGCGGCGTTTTCCATAAATGCAACAAGACTTGGTGTTGCAAGTACATCTAAATCACCACTACCCATATTTTTAGCAGTATTGTTTTCTGCTACTGTATAATTTTGTTTGAACTCTGTATTAATTTCAATATTCATAATATTATCCCTCTGTTTATTCATAAAATGTCACTTCATAATCGATAAATATATTATCTTTATAGTTGAATTTAGCTGAGAAGAATGGTTTATCTTTCACTAACCAATCAAGAAAGATGTAATCCCCTTCCCATGTTTTTATATTTTGTATTTCTGATTTTTTCACCCATATTAGATCGCCTTCGTTGCAATCTTCAGTCAAACTTCCTTTGTAATTTGTCGCAGTATATACGTAAGTGTACCAGTCTTTTTCACCATCGAAATTAGGAAACGTTATAATACCTCTAAGTTTTGGATTTATTATGTCAAGATTTGTTTCTTCTTTAACTTCTCTAACGACACAATCTTCTGGACTTTCACCTGGTTCGAATTTTCCGCCAACGCTAATTGTTAAACCTTCATGTATGTCATTTTCTTTTTTATTTCTTTTTAACATTAAAAAACTTTCACCATCATCAACGTAGCACATAGTTGCAAGAATATTGTTCATATAATTATCTCCTATATTTAAAGAAAAAGTAGGAAGGAGGAAACACTCCTCAATACCTACTTACAAGAATTCTATGTATTTATAAAAAAATTATTTTTCTTCTCGTTTTTTATCTAAACCTACTACGTCTAATAGTGCAACAAAGATTGTAAATAATACAGCCAGTATTGCACAGTCACGAAGTGTATTAATCTCACCATTAGTTCCTAAAATAGATGAAACGATAAATACTATAACAGCTGAAAATATAAACGACCAAATAAGTGAAATAATATATTTCATTGTCACCACTCCTTAAATTTTATCTACAATATCTATTATACAACTATTCTTATAAACTAGCAAGATTTTTATTGATATTTTATATATTTATATGTCTTTTAAATTATAGAGAAAAGGTGTAGAATTATAATGATGATAAGTGAGATAGAATTTTATAGGGAATTCTATGAAAACGATATTAAGATTTCATAAATTGTAGATATAAATAAAAATTATGTTATAATATATACAACGTGGAGGTTACTTATGTACCAAAAAGTATACATAGATGATAATATTGAAAATTTAATAACTGATGAAATTAGGAGAATATTTAATGATTATGCTATACCTTTTAGTTTTATAAAAGACTCGAAAATTGTCGATAGAAATGCATTGTATTTAACTAATGATAAAGATAGACTAAGTGATAAGTTAATAAATGTTTTTTTATTGAGTGAAGAATATGATTTTTTAGATGTGAAAAATGCAATTTTTATTAAAAATATAGAAGATATGGTAAATGTTATAAAAAACGATGTTTGGAAAAATTGGGCACAGGAATTGCAGTTTTTAGCACAATGTAGTTTGGCATATAGTAAGGATAGGTTCGATAGAGAACGTTCTGAAAGAATAAGAGAAATTGCATGTGAGATGCTGTCATTCAAATATGATTTATCGATTGAAAAGATAAAAATGGATTTTGCTGGTGAAATAGGATACCAGACACCAAAAGTTGAAACTAGAGCAGCGGTAATTAAGGATAATAAGATACTATTGGTTAGGGAACAATTTGATGGGAAATGGGCGTTACCAGGTGGGTATCAAGATGTGAACATGAGTATTAGAGAAAATGTTATAAAAGAAGCAAGTGAGGAAGCAGGTGCTGTGGTTAAACCGCAAAAAGTAGTAGCAGTCCTTGATTATAATAGACATCATCATGTTAATTTTCCATATGGTATGGTAAAAATATTTGTTTTATGTGAATATATTTCTCATAGTTTTAATGAAAATACGGAAACTTTAGGTGCAGAGTTCTATTCACTTGATGAATTACCGGAATTATCACTAACTAGAACTACGAAAAAACAATTAGAAATGTGTTTTGAATGTTATAAAAATCCAGAAAATTGGGATACTATATTCGATTAATAAATTTTAGGAGATGGTTTTAAAAATATGAATTTACGAGAGACTTTAATAAATAAGAATCTTCCCGTACATGAACAACTCATGTTTTGTTTATTATTAACTGCGGTTGGAGGTTTTTTCGATGCTTATACATTTGTTAACTGCGATGGTATTTTTGCTAATGCACAGACAGGAAATTTAATTTTTGTAGGTATAGACTTAATTGAAGGTAATTATTCAGAAGTTATACATTTTTCGATACCAATCTTATCATTCATAGTTGGGGTATTAGTAAGTAAATATATTGAAACAAAGTATAAAGAGCTATCTATATTTAAGCATATATATCTGTTATTGCTTGTGCAAATATTTGCTTTATTGATAATTTTACTTAGACATGAATATTTTGGTGTCGATATTAGACCTATAGTAATATCATTTATTTGTGCAATCCAATTTGATGGTTTTAGAAAAGTAAATAATTTGGTTTTTGCAAGCGTATTTTGTACTGGTAATTTACGTTCTATGAGTGAACATTTATATAAATATATTATTTTGAAGAAAGAGGAAAGTAAAACTCCTCTTATGATTTATGCGATATTGGTTGGGGTATTTTTATCGGGAGTCATTTTAGGGGCCGCAATGTCGAAGTTTTTCTTACATAAGGCGATTTTTGTACCACTGATTATTATATGTATTAATTTGTTTTTTGTTACTACTATTTATCATAAGTTTGGTAGAAAAAAAATATAAAATAATAAAAATTCAAGGCTATTTTAGATATTGTATAGTATCTTTTATAAACGCCTTGGATTTTTTTATATTTAATTAAAAATTGTTGTAAATGCATTTACATAAAGTTTTATAGATGTTATAATCAATATAGAAATAAAAATTAGGGTAATTTTAATACTAAGGGGGTATTTTTATGAGTGAAACAGTATTAAAAAAATTCAATGAATATTTGTTAAATAGAAAAGAGTTTTCTACTAACACTATTAATTCGTACGATAGGGATTTGAAAAAAATCTTTTTATATTTAGCGGAAAAAGGGTATTCTACTGAAGATTATTCTTGGTTAAATGAGGAATTTGTATCTAGATATATCGATTATCTTAAAGATAAGGAATATTCTTCTGCAACTTTATCAAGAACTATTTCGACTGTTCACATTTTTGTGGAGTATTTATGGATTGAAAAAATTATTCCAAATAGAGTAAATATAGATATTCATATCGATAAAGAAGATCATCATGATTTAGTGATTTTCACAAGACAAGAAATTGCTAAAATTCTAGATGTGAAAATGAACAATTTAATGGGGTATAGAGATAAAGCTATTTTTGAATTATCTTATTCTATTGGAATTAAACCAACAGAGTGTATTAATCTAGAACTTAAAGATGTTAATACTACTATCGGATATTTAAAATATAGAAAAAAAGAAGGCTATAGAACAATAGCACTTAATAGAGAATCAGTTGAAGCTATTGAAAATTATATAGTAGAGTTGAAAAAAGAATATCCAAAAATCAAAGATGATAATAAATTGTTCTTAAATCATGACGGTGAAGGTATTAGTCGTCAAGGCTTTTGGAAAATATTTAAAAAACGTCAACAAGATTTAGGATTAACAAAAGAACTAAATACTATGAATTTTAGAAATTCTCTTGCTATTCATCTGCTAGAAGATAAGGTGCCTGCAGAAGAGGTTCAAGAGTTATTAGGTTTAAAAAATATTCATAGTTTAAAACTATATTTCTCTAGTTTGGAGAGAAATAAATCGAAAAGAATGATGACGAATCATCCAAGAAAAACGATTAATTAAAGGATAAAATAGATGTATAATGTTAACTTAGAGGTTTTTCAAGGCCCACTTGATTTACTTTTGCATTTGATTGAAAAGATGGAGATAGATATTTATAATATACCTATAGCTCGTCTAACAGAGAGTTATTTGGAATATATAAATAATAGCGAAGAATTTTCATTAGAAAATGCAGAGGAATATATTGTAATGGCAGCAACGCTATTACACATAAAGAGTAAAAATTTACTTCCTAAGTTTGAAGATGAAACTATAGAAGACGAAGAAGATTTGGTTCAACAGCTTCTTGATTATAAGAATTACAAGGAACTTAGTGAAAAACTTGATAATCTTCAAAAAATTAGAGCACAGTTTTTAGATAAAGAAAGTGTAAATATTGAAGTTGAGGGTAGTATAGAAACACTAAGAATGCCTTCTTCTAAGTTGTTACGAGCTATGGAGAATATTCTTAGATCTCTTGAAGATAAAGAAAATGATGTGTCATTGGTAAGTTATCGCAGAGAAGTTTCATTTGAACAAGTGAAAGAAGAACTGGTTAATAAGTTTAAAAACAGGAGAAATATGTCATTTTTCGAGTTGATTAAGTCATATTCGCAAAAGAATGAAGTTGTTTTGGTTTTTATGGGGATATTAGCGATGATTAAAGATCAGGAATTGCTATGTGTTGACAAGGATAGTGATATCATTCTAGAATATAAATCGAAGGAAAATTAATATGCTATTAGATGAAATAAAAAAAATAATTGAGGCTTTACTTTTTATGAAAGGTGAAGAAGGGCTTAATATTGAATATTTCTCTACTTTTATGGAAGTTGAGCCTCATGAAGCTGAAAATATGCTAAATGTATTTTGTGAAGAGTATAATAATGCTAATAATTCACTAATAATTAAGAAATTTGGTACAACTTACAAAATGTTATTAAGAGATGAGATGGCTGAGGTAATAAAAAAAGCTGTAATATCTAAAAATCTTGTTAAGTTATCCAAAGCTTCTTTGGAGACTTTAGCAATTATCGCATATAATCAACCGATAACAAAAGTTCAAATTGATAAAATAAGGGGTGTAAGTAGTGATTCTATATTACACTCTCTTGTTAGTAAAGAACTTGTAGTATCTAATAAGACATTGGATACTATTGGTAAACCAAAGCTATATGAAACAACTGATATATTTTTAGATGTTTTTGGATTAGAAAGTTTGGAACAATTACCTAAATCGGAAATTGTTACTAGTGAGGAAATAAATAAATTTTTACAAAATTAGGAGGACGAGATGGCAGAAAGACTGCAAAAATTAATAGCGGCATCAGGTTACACATCACGAAGAAAGGCTGAACAACTTATTCTTGATGGAAAAGTGAGTGTTAATGGTGAAGTTATAAAAGAATTAGGAGCCAAAGCGGAACCAAGTGACATTATTATCGTAGAAGGAGTACGATTATTAAAAGAAAATAAGAGATACTACTTATTCTATAAACCAGAAAAAGTAATTACATCTATGTCTGATGAAAAAGATCGTACATGTGTAAAAGACTTTTTTGAAAATGTTAATGAACGTGTAGTACCTGTGGGAAGATTAGACTACGATACTTCAGGCGCACTTATTATGTCAAATGACGGTGAATTTATTAATTTAGTAACACACCCTAAACATAAAATTAAAAAGACATATGTTGCGAAAATTAATGGTAAATTAGAAGATAATCATCTGAGAATACTTCGTAATGGGGTTAGAATCGATAATTATAAAACTGCTAAGGCAGAAGTAAATATTGTTAAAAATAAAAATAAGAGTGGAAATACACTAGTAAGATTAACAATTCATGAAGGAAAAAATCGCCAAGTAAGAAAAATGTTTGAAGCATTAGGTTATGAGGTGATTAAATTAAAACGTGAATCTATAGAAGATTTAACTTTAGAAGGGCTAAAAAAGGGTGAGTATAGACCTCTTACAATTCATGAAGTAAAAAGACTTATTAATAAGGCTAAAAATGGAGAGAAGTAAATAATTAGGAAGTGATGTATTGTGGCAGAGAGAGTATTAATAATAGATGACGAAGAAAGAATTAGAAAATTATTAACTATGTATCTTGAAAAAGAAGGATATATTGTTGATGAAGCTAGTAATGGTCATGATGGTTTAGAAAGATTAAAGTATATGGACTATTCTTGTGTGCTTCTAGATGTTCAACTACCGATGCTGAATGGGAAATCAATTTTATCGGAACTTAGAAAGACTAAGGCGACACCGGTGATAATCATGTCAGCTCAAGCTGATGAACAAAGTAGAGTTGAAGGATTTGAATTAGGTGCAGATGACTATGTTGTTAAACCTTTTAGTCCAAGAGAACTTATGTTAAGGATAAATGCAATTCTTCAGCGAACAAAGAGAAGTGTCTTTTATACTCCAGAACTTTATGCAAAAGATGTACTTGTTTTTCCAGGATTAATCATTGATGTTAATTCGCATAAAGTTATTGTCGATGACAGTGAAGTATTGTTAACGCCTAAAGAGTTCGATTTGCTACTATTTTTAGCTAAATCACCGGACAAGGCATTTAAACGTAATGAAATACTTCGTGCTGTTTGGGATTATGATTTTTATTCAGATCTTAGAACTGTTGACACTCATATTAAACGTGTTAGAAAAAAATTTGATAAAATATCTCCAAAGGTTGCTCAGATGATTGTAACGGTTTGGGGAATAGGATATAAATTTGATACATCACAAAATAGTCTATAAAAGGAGAATATATGCTAGCATTTTATAGAAATTTAGCAAAATTAACTAGAACTGCGAGTAAATTAGCAGGGAAAAAGGGAACGGATTTACCTGGTAAGGTATTAAGAAAAGTAAATGATAATGTTCTTACTAAATTAGCTAGTGATTTTGATGAAATTGTTTTTGTAACAGGGACTAATGGAAAAACGACAACATCAAATCTTATAGGTCATACCTTAAGGTCTGCTGGTGAAAACTTTATTAATAATTTTGAAGGAGCAAATATGTTAGATGGTATTATCTCAACGTTTGCTATTCAGGGGAGAAACAATACTAAATTAGCTATTATTGAAATTGATGAAGGTTCTATTAAACGTGTTATGAAATATATTACACCGACGAAATTTGTTATTAATAACTTCTTTAGAGATCAAATTGATAGATTTGGTGAGATAGACACATTAATTGCGACGATTGGAGAACAGCTTGAAGGTAAGAAAATTCAGTTAATCTTAAATAGTGATGATCCATTTGTTACAAGACTTTCTAAGTATGGTGAAGATAATATATATTTTGGAATTGCAAAAGATGCATATCAGTTTTCTGATTTTGGGATTTCTGAGTCTAAATTCTGTCCAAATTGTGGTATGGAATTGATTTATGATCATGTTCACTATAGTCAACTAGGGTTTTATCATTGTTCTAAATGTGATTTTAAACATCAAAGCGTTAAGTATGAAGTAACAAGAGCAACTGTTGAGCCTTTTATTAATATGTGTATTAATAATGGAGAAGCAATTGAGACGAAACTTGCTGGAGATTACAATATTTATAATTTACTTGCAGCTTATTCTTTACTTAAAGAATTAGGGTTATCTGAAGAAAAGATAAAAAATGGACTTGGAACATATACTCCTACTAATGGTCGTATGCAGAGTATTAGTTTTGCAAATGGATCTACAGTATTATTAAATTTAGCAAAAAATCCGGCGGGGCTAAATGCATCATTAGCTATTGCTAATTCCATTAAGGAAGAAATAAACTACTTATTGGTCCTTAATGATAACGGTGCTGATGGATTTGATATATCATGGATATGGGATACAGATTTCAATATACTAGTAGGACAAAATATTAATAATATAGTTTGTTCTGGAAAGCGGGCAAAGGAATTAGCTCTAAGATTAAAATATAGTGAAGTAGAAGCTAATATTGTTGTTTATGAAGACATATCAGAAGCTGTAGTTAAGTTGAAAGAATATACTGAAAAATATGCGATTGCCATTCCTAATTATACAGCATTGGTAGAAACTCAAAGAGAATTGGAGAAATAATTCTATGGATTTAAAATTATATCATTTTATGCCAGATAAATTGAATTTATATGGTGATATAGGAAATGTTATTGCGCTAAAGAAACGTTGTGAATGGCGCGGAATTAACCTTGAAATTGAAAATATAACTTCAACAGATGGTGTGAAATTAACAGATTGCGATATGTTCTTTATTGGTGGGGGATCTGATAGGGAACAATGCATAGCGACAGAGCAATTTAGTAAGATTAAGAATGAGTTTAAATCTGCTATTGAAGATGGTATCCCCGCTCTCACTATTTGTGGTGGCTATCAGTTTTTAGGTGAATATTATAAAACTGTGGATGGCGATAAGCTACCAGGTTTAAATATACTAGATTTTTACACAGAATCAAAAAAAGATGCACCGCGTCTTATAGGTAATATACTAGTTGAATCTGAAAAATTTGGGAATATTGTAGGTTTTGAAAATCATGGTGGAAGAACATATCACAATTACGAAACTCTAGGTAATGTAGTGGTTGGGTACGGAAATAATGATGAAGATAGAAAAGAAGGTATTCTATACAATAATCTGATTGGAACTTATTTGCACGGTCCAATACTTCCTAAAAATCCTAATGTGACAGATTATCTAATTAAAGCAGCATTGGAGAACAAATATGGAACTTATGACTTTATTGATTTAAATAATGATATAGAGTTAAATGCTAATAGACATATGGTGGAACTATTAAAAAAATCTGTAAAATAAATAAAAACTAGGTGAATTTATATTTTGATTCACCTAGTTTTATTTTTAAAATTGTTGGATACATTCTTTGAATTTAGTTATTAATTCAGGAATTAATTCTTTGTCTAAGCATGAGAAAGCTATTCTTATGTGCTCGTCATCCATAGAATATACCCCATACTTGTATTCGTTTAAGAATTTTAGTCTAAATTCGTGAGCGTTAATTTTGTTTGGTAATTTAATAGTGAAGAAATAGCCAGAGTTAAATGGTAAGACTGTGACTAACGTATCTATTTTTTCTTTAGCGATAGCCGATTTTAGTTCATTATATCTTTCTTGGATAATATTATCATTTTCTTCTTTTTCTTTAAGTGATTCTTCGTTGTCTAGTAATCTTATTGCAATTTGTTGTGATAAGTTTGATGGCGATGATGTTGTACTTCTTAAATATCCTTGTGTTTTTTCTTGAAGTTTTAGTCGTAATGAGTCATCCTTTGTGTAATATGTGATGAAACCTACACGTAATCCCCAACTATAATATTCTTTAGTGATTCCATCTAATTTAACTATTAAGCAGTTAGAATTCTCTGCAAGTTTATATGTTGCGCTAAGAGTAGGAGTTTTGTGATTATTCTCGAAAAATAGCCCGAAGTATGCATCATCAGAAACGATAATAAGTTGTTTATTTGGGTGCTCTTTAGCAAAAATATTAATTACTTTGACTAATTGAGTTAATTCATTATCTGATGGTGTGTATCCTGTCGGATTATTTGGGAAGTTTAATATTAAAGAAATTTTATCTTCTTTTATAGCATAAAGTACATTTTTGAAATTATCAATGCTAAATTTATTATTTTCGTCAAATTGATTGTATTTATAGATGTTGTTACCTAACTTAATAGTATATATTT
>QWCF01000509.1_pt1 | contig 14454 bp, 9 predicted proteins | sample 1972521 | NCBI WGS metagenome assembly QWCF01 (sample SAMN09866715, study PRJNA288562) | Human oral metagenome isolate term4_saliva, whole genome shotgun sequencing...
CCGATGGTACTGCACACCCGCGGGAGAGTAGGTCGCCGCCATTTTACAAGACAAGCCTCGAGACTCGAAAGAGACTCGGGGCTTTGTTGTGTTTAGACGATTAGGGAGGAGGAATGAGTGGGGAGTAAAGGAGTGTGTTAGGAGAGAAGGGATTCTGACGGCGGGGAGGAGGAGGTTTCAGCATGCGTGAGTAGAGAGAAGCGTGGATTTGAGGATTTGGAAGCTTTTAGAGGGGGGGACGAATGTTTTGGGGGATTATTGTGCTCTTTTCGGAATGTCCTTTTCTCTCTATCGCTTTCTTTTGTAAAGCCGACGTGCGAAATGTCGTGTGCGGCTTGCATATTTCGGCATTTCTCCCTACTTTCGCAGATGCCACCGACACTTCGTCATCATTTTGCGACCGCCGGCGCGCTTATAACTTAGAAATAGCTCACGAAATATGCACAAAAAAAATCTCTTCGCCTGTGCGCTCGCATTCAGTGCGCTTTCGGCCTTTGCACAACAGCAGTGGACCATCAGTGTCCAGAACGAAGGCACGGCAGGTGGATATATTCTCGACAAATTTGGCAAGTCCGTAGGTAATTATTCCTACTCCCAGTTCTATCCCTCCAAAGGTTATACCCCCTGTTGGGTGGTGCGCTTTCCGAAGGGGAACTATACCATTACTTCCGGCAACACCGGCAAGATCGACGTGCGGAATATGAACACCGGTGAGGACGTGACCACCGGACAGTCAGCGCGTAGCTTCAGTTTCCGCGCCCCCGAAACGGCTTGGTACCGTCTTTTGTTACGCGACGGCGTAACGAACACCGAAATGTCCGCCTTCACCATTAAATCTACCGACGTGAGCGGCGCGAATGCGGTGTACATGGCCGATTGGCGCAGCATTCCGTCGCTCCACCTCAATGGCTTCGAAAGCTCCAATACCAATTTGCCCAGCGGAGATGCCTTCGACTGGATTTATGACGAAGTGCTCATCCCCACCGACGCCGATTATCTCGGCACCTATGTAGAGGCCTTCGGATTCCACAACGGCTACATCGGAATTCAGAACAACGGTCGCCTCGACAACGGCAAGGAAAACCGAACCGTCATCTTCTCCACTTGGGACAACGGCGACACCGACAAAGACAAAGCGCTGGCCGATTTCAAACGCAGCGGGGTGATGGCCATTGACAGCACGCTCACCAATACTGTGGCCGAGCGTTTCGGCGGTGAAGGCACGGGCGTGCACGTTCTCCTGCACGGCGAATATTGGAAACCCGGCAACTGGGTGAGATTCCTTCTCAATGTTCGTCCGGAAGAAATCGTGCTCAAAGACGGATCGCGCTTCCAGAACACCATTATCTCCGCATGGTACAATGCGCGCGGCGTCGACGACAAATGGCACTACATTTCTTCGCAGCGCATGGCCGGACAAGTGCAGTATTTCGGCAGTGGATTCAACGCTTTCCTCGAGGAATTCACACGCGGCGGCACCAGTCAAGGCATCATGCCCCACCTCGCTTACTATCGGCGTGCCTTTACTCGCTCGATGCAAGGCGGAGAGTGGTACAACCGCAATAAGTTCTGGTTCGGACACACCGACGGCGGCAGCAACAAGGGAGCCAGAAACGACCGCTACCAAGATGCAGTGCAGCTGGAGGGCGAACCCGCCATCATCATGCAGTCCGGCGGTTACATCGAACCCAAAGACCACAACGGATTGGTAACTTTGGCCTATCAGAAGGAACCCGACTATCTCCCGGCCGACAGTGTGCTCGCCGCCTTGGTGCAGCGCGACGTCGTGCCCGCGGTGCAAGCGCAAGATGTGCAACGTATGCGCACCGCACTGCGCGACACCTATGCGGAAATCCCCCAGTCGCAGTGGAAAGTAGTCGGCTTCAGTTCGCAGGAAGCCAGCGGAGAAGACAACGGTCGGAATGGTCTGGCCAAATTGGTTCTCGACGGTAATAATTCCACCTTCTGGCATTCGGAATGGCGCAGCGGTTCGCACAACAACTATCCCCACAGCATCACTTTCTCCCACACCGGCGAGACCACGCTCGAGCGCATCACCCTGACAACGGACGCCGGACACAGCGACGCCAACCAATATCTGGCCAGCACGGTCCAAGTGCAAACCGCCGGTAAGACGAGCGGACCGTGGACCACGGTGGGAACCTACACACTGCCCAAAACGACCACGCAAACGATCACGCTCGATCGTCCGCTCACCCTCCCCGCAGGGCAACTCCTGCGCTTGAATTTCACGAAAGGCTTCTCCAACGGTGGAAGACACTTCATGGCGCTTTCGGAAGTCAACTTCCAAGTGAAAGATCTCACCGCATTGCAGCAGTTGGTTGAGAACCACTTTGCCCATGCCGGCCAGTTCAACTATTACAGCGCGGCCGATGTGGAGAAATACCTCGGCGAGGTGCACGACAAGCTCTCCACGGCCACCGGTGCAGAACTCGAAGCGGCCTTGCTGAATTTGGCACAAAATGCCCGCGTCATCAAGTACGGTCCGGTGACACGTCTTGCCGATCTCAACGCTGAGCGTGCCTATGTCATCACCAACCAGAGTGGTTACGGCATCCTCACGGCCGAAGCCCAAACGGACTACCCCACTTTGCGCGGCGCTGCACCCATTGACGGCAAGCAAGCCCTCGAACTCTACAAAGCGACGCCCGACCTTTCGCAAGCCAATGCCTCGTGGATCATCGTCGGAGTCGACCACGGTCGTACGAACCAGTACCTGGTCTTCAACGCCGGCACCCACCAGTTCCTCAACCCCGCGACGCAAGGCGCCAACTCCGCCAGCACGCTGAGCGATACCCCCGTGTTTGTCAACATCCGCATGCAGGACGGCCAGTTCGTCTTCAGCGCTGTCAATCCCACCTCGCGGGCCGTGGCCTATGCCGACCTTTGTGCCGATCCCACTCGCGTGGACGGTGCCGCGCTCACCCAGCGGGCGCATGCCGCTGATCCGGGTAATTTCTGGACCATCAGCGACAACTTCAGCGTCACCCCCGACAAGGCGCTCATCAAGGCGCTGCGTGAAGCAGCTCGAACCGGCAAGTTCAAAGATCCCACGGCGTTGACGTCGACCACCTTGCGCAATGAGCCCTCGGAAGAGCGCCTCTACGACCTCCAAGGCCGCCGCGTTCAACAGCCCGAACCCGGAACATTGGTCATCAGTCGGCACGGAAAGACCGTGGTGCGCTGATTCGCGAACCTCTTCATCGGCACTGTCGTGCGCCCGTCGCGCAACGTTGATGCCGAAGCCCCCAAAAGCCGCTCACTCCAGAGCGGCTTTTTTGTGTCCCGCCACTAAGCGGGCGAACGGCACGGTGAAATAGTCGTATCGTGCGCGCGTTCGAACTGAAATCTCTATCTTTGCACTCCGCAACCATCCCATTTGCTCATGAATATTCTCTTTATTTGTCTCGGCAACATCTGTCGTTCGCCCATTGCCGAGGAAATTTTTCGTCAGCACGTCGAGCGTGCCGGTCGTTCGGCCGAATTTCCGCGCATCGACTCCGCCGGCATGATCGACTACCACGAGGGCGAACTCGCCGATGTGCGCATGCGCAAGCACGCCGAAGCACACGGCTATCGACTCACCCACCGTTCGCGCCCCATGAAGGCCGAAGACTTCGAAACCTTCGACCGCGTCGTGGCCATGGATGCCGACAACCTCCGCCGACTGCGCGCACTTTGTCCCGACGAAGCGCTGATGAACAAAGTCGTGCTCCTCTCCGATTTCCTCACGGCCCACCCCGATCAGCACAGCATCCCCGATCCTTATTACGGGGAGTCCGACGCGTTCGAATACGTCATCGAACTTTGCGAAGACGCCTGCGCCGAACTGCTACGCCAACTCTAATTTCTCATTTGCTCATGCAAGACATCATCGATTTTCTGCGCCGCCTGGCCGCCAATAACAACCGCGAGTGGTTCACCGCACACAAGGAAGAGTGCAAGGCCGTGCAAGCGCAGTTTGCCACTTGGGTCGAAAAGCTGGCCGCACGCATGGCCGCCGTCGATCCCACCCTCGTCGGACTCACCGCCCGCGACATGACCTATCGCATCTACCGCGACACGCGTTTTTCGCACGACAAAACGCCCTACAAAACCCACATGGGCGCTTTCATCTGCCGCGGCGGAAAGAAATCGGGCTATGCCGGTTACTATTTTCAGCTGGGTGCCGAAGACAACCGCGCCGATTTCGGTTCCTTCCACTGGGAAACGCAGCACGTTGTGGCGCCCGGACACTACTGCATCGAGCCGAAAGCCCTGCAAGTGCTGCGCGAAGACATCGTCTACGGCGAGGGCGATTTCGATCGTCTCGTGCGCAGTGCTGCCGAGGCGCGCTTCACCCTCCTGCGCGAGAATGCCCTCAAGCGCAACCCCAAGGGTTTCGACAAAGACGCCCCCTGGAGCGAATATCTTCGCCTGCGCAACTTCTGTCTGGCGTATGCCCCCACCACGGCCGAGGTCACTGCTCCCGATTTCGCCGACCGCCTGCTCGAATCCTTCGCCGCAGCGCGCCCCTTCATCGACTACATCAACCGCGCCATCGATTTTGCGAGAGAAGAGATGTAGTTCTTCGCCTGACAACTTCGCGTGCTACGCAATGCCACCGAATGTTATTTAATGCTGTAACCTGACGTTTTGATTTGCTTTCGCCGAGCTTTCGTGCTACATTTGCAATCGTAGACGAGAAAAAAATAGACGTCTGTAAAAGATTACACCGCGAGTCCTGACGAAACTCGCCTCTATTTGAAACAGAACTATCAACTAAAACTACAGGACAATGAAACTTTATCTGAATTCTCTGCTTCGCGGTTTGGCTTTCGCTGCCGTTCTCTCTGTAGGCACCGCCGCTTCGGCTCAAGCCGTCAAGGCGAATACCGGTGCTGCCAAGCAAGAAGTGAAGTCTTGCTGTGAGAAAGGTGCCAAAAAGGCCGCCTGCCAAGGTCAGAAAGCCGCAGCCGCAGCCGGCAAACAGGTGGAAAAGACCAAGAAGGCTTGCCAAGAAGGTGTCGGTTGCAAAGGAGCTGCAAAAGCCAAAGCGGCCGCACAACAAGACGCCAAAGCTGCTGCTACCGACGCGAAAGCTGCCGAAAACAGCGCCAAGGCGGCTGTGGAAAACGGCGCAAAGGCCGTAGCCAACGACGCAAAAGCTGCCGAGGACAAGGCCAAAGCCGCTGCACAGCGTGGCGCGAAAGCCGTTGAAAACGGTGCAAAAGCTGCCGAAAACAAGGCAAAGGCTTGGAGCAAGAAAGCCAAGGCTGCTGCACAACATGGCGCCAAAGTCGTGGAAAGCGACGCGAAGAACGCCGGTGCCAAAGCCAAGGCCGCTGCCGAGAAAGGTGCGCAGAAGGCCGGACAGGCCGCCAAAGCCGCTGCGGGTGCCATGAAACAGGCACTTCCCACGATGAATTGAGCCAAACCGGCTTCTGTTTGGATTAAAATATAAAGGACTGTACAAATGAATTGGGGTGCAGTCCTTTTTTCGTGCGTGCTTGCGCCGCGTGTGTGCAGGCCGGCGGGTAAAAACGGGGGTGTTTCGATCGGAACACCCCCGTTTTTGGGCGAAAGCCCCCAATTTTTCCTTCGTGGCTCCCCATTTTTCGTGCGCGGCGGGGGAGTGTGCGGTGTGCAGTGAGGAGCGATGCGCAGTTTCTCGCCCACCGCGTGAAGGAGGTGCCGAAGCGGCTTACCCATCGGGGCGGCTGGCGCGTCGAAGCGGCGGAGGAGAAAAAATATGCCCGGTGGCGTAGTCGACAGATGGTGGGGCTCGGCGAGTGAGCGGCGACAAAATGATGTTTTTCTCGGGGTGCGACGAGAAAAATGTCGGCGGGTCGCAAAAAAAACGCACGGAAAATTGTTTCGGAAGGGACTTCACAAACATAATATTTAGAAAAAGTTTGAGGTGACGGCTAATTTTCTGATAAATAGCCGATTGTGCAATTTCACATTTGCGAGATGAGATAAAATACAGTCCGGGAGTGGTTAACGATGTGTAGGTTTTTTCTCGAACTTCCGATGGATAGAGCCCTCGCGAAGGGAAAAAAGCGAAGAATCGCTCGCGACTTGTATGAAAAAAAAGAGGATATATATTTGGTCGATTCGACTTTTGTGTGTACTTTCGCAGTGTCAAAGGGATAATCAAAGAGGTTCCTAATCCGAGATTCCCACTTTGGCTTTCCATTTTGAGATAGTTTTTTCATCTCTATATAAGTTCTGTGAGGGAATGTTTCGTCGTGAGACGGTTCATTCCCATTTTTTTGTGCCTCCCTCACTTTTTCGTTTTTCGGTCTCCGTGCCGTGCTGCCCTTTGGAGGCGGAAATCAGTTTTTGTCGCAACGTTCCTCTGCCGAAGGCCTTGCGAATGGGGCTGTCACCCCCACACTGCCGAAGACGTCGGGGCTACGTGTCCGGTATGTGGTGGGTGAGCGCGAGGATGGGGCGCCCGGGCTGTTTAGGCAGGCGTCGCGCGTCGATGGTGGGGATATAATGCAAAGTGTATGCACCGAAGTCGTTGGGAATTTGCTTCGAGGGCGAAAATAAATGCAGAAACGCTGCGATGCCTTGTTACTAATCACTAACTTTGCAGGCGTAATCTTTTACACAACGTCCAAACAAACATTTTCCCCCCATGAGAAAAGAACTTTTGCTCGCAGCCTCGGCCTTCGTTGTCAGCGTTGCCGGCAGCAGTGTGGCGCACGCACAGTGCGTGCTCAAAGGTACCGTGATCGATGCCGCCACCAACGAGCCCCTCGTCGGTGTGACCGTAGCACTCCAGGGCACTCCCAACAAGGTGTTCACGGACAACGACGGTAAGTTCGTCATCAAATCGGCCAAAACGAAGTGCAGCTTGCAGTTCTCCAGCATCGGTTTCGAGAGCACCACCCTCGCTTCGAACCACGCTGGCGAGTATGATTTCGGTTTCATCCCCATGGCCGGTGCGTCTATCGCCTTGAAAGACGCCGTGGTCACCACCCGTGCCGTGGCACGTAAGACACCTGTGGCGCTTACCACCCTCGGAGCAGTTGCCATCGAGGAGCGCGTCGGCACAGCCGACCTGCCTAAGGTGCTCGAAACCACACCCGGTGTCTATGTTATGCGCGAAGGCGGCGGATATGGCGACACAAAAGTCAACATGCGCGGATTCAAGAGCGAAAACGTGGCTGTGCTCGTCAACGGCGTCTCGATGAACGACATGGAGTGGGGTGGCGTCTACTGGTCCAACTGGGCCGGACTCACCGACGTGGCCTCCAGCATCCAGACCCAGCGCGGTCTCGGAGCGGCCAAGGTGTCGACGCCCTCTGTCGGCGGATCAATCAACATCGTCACCAAGACCACCGATGCACGCAAGGGAGGAGCCTTCTCCTACGGCATGGGCAATGACGGATACAACAAGCTCGCTTTCTCGCTTTCCACCGGTCGCACGGCCGACGGTTGGGCGCTCACCGTCATGGGCGGCAAGACTTGGGGCGACGGCTACATTCAAGGCACCGACTTCCGCGCCTGGAACTACTTCTTCTCTCTCTCCAAGGAGCTCAGCAAGAACCATTTGCTTACCTTCACCGCCTTCGGGGCGCCGCAGGTGCACAACAAGCGGTCCAACTACGACGGACTCACCGTGCAAGGTTGGCAGGAAGTGGGCAAATACATGCGTCCCGGCGAACAATATCGCTACAATGCCACCTACGGTTACGACCGTTACGGACAGATTCGCCACTCGCAGCAAAACATTTACCACAAGCCCCAGCTCCAACTTCAGCACCTCTGGCAGATCGACCGCACTTCGTCGTTGAACACCGTGACTTATCTCTCCCTCGGCTACGGCGGCGGTGAGAGCGGACAGGGCACGCAGGAATACAGCTCGGCATGGTACGGCTCGAACAACGGCATTCTCGCCACGCAGTTCCGCAATGCCGACGGCACTTTCGCCTATGGCAAGATCCAAGAGATGAACGCCGCCAGCGAAAGCGGATCGAAAATGGTGATGAGCATGAGCAAAAACCTCCACAAGTGGGTGGGACTCGTGTCGACCTACACCAAAGAGATCAATGACCGCTTCAATCTCTACGGAGGTCTCGACCTGCGTTACTATGTGGGCACGCACACCAACGAAATCACCGACCTTTACGACGGCGCTTACTACATTGACCGCTATCGCAAGAACGTGAAGCCCGAAAACTTCGCGGGAGCCGGCACCGATGCCTTTGTGAACAAGAAACTCTCCGTGGGCGACGTTGTGCAGCGCGACTACGATGGCTTCGTGGCCCAGTCCGGCGTGTTCGGACAGGCCGAATACGACTTCAACAACCTCACGGCCTTCGTAGCAGGTTCGCTCAATAACACCGCACAATGGCGCAAAGACCGATTCTACTACGACGCAGCGCACGCCGAAAGCGAGAAAGTGAACAAAATTGGCTTCACCGTCAAAGGAGGTGTGAACTATAAGTTCCCGCACATCGATGGTTGGGGCGGACAGCACAATGTTTTTGGAAACATCGGCTACATTTCGCGCGCCCCCTTCTTCTCCGGCGGCGTCTTCCTCGCATCGCAGGTGTCAAACCAGGTGAATCCCGACGCAGTGAACGAGAAAATCTTCTCCGGCGAGGTGGGCTACTCCTACCACACGGCTGCTTTCACCGCCAATGTCAACGTCTACCACACAGAATGGAAGGACAAGACGATGGCAAAGATGACAGAAATTCCCGTAGACGGCAATGTTGAGCGCACTTGGATCAACATGCAGGGCGTAAACTCCATCCACGAAGGACTGGAAGTGGACTTGAGCTACAAGCCCGCCAAGTGGTTCTCGCTCCGCGGCATGCTTTCGGTCGGTAACTGGCGCTGGACCAACAACCCCGTGGGCTACTTCTACAACTCTGCCGGACAACCCATCGATAAGTTCGGACATCCGCTCGATCAGAGCCAAGGACCCGACCACGCCCGCATGCGTTTCAACCAGAAAGACGTGAAAGAGGGCGGATCGGCCCAACTTACCGCCGGTTTGGGCTTCAATGTCTATCCCATGGAAGGCCTCCGCATCGGACTCGACTGGAAGTATTTCTCCAACTACTACGCCGACTACGCCGTAACGGCCAACGACATCAGCCTCGACGGCGTGAAGACGTTCCACACCCCCTGGAAGGTGCCCGCCTACGGGCTCGTCGACCTCTCGGCCGGCTACACGTTTCAGATGGGCGGATACAAAACCACCTTGTCGGGCAACGTCGAGAATCTCCTCGACCAGGAATACATCAGTCAAGCCTACGACGGCGCCGGACACGACTGGAGCACGGCAAATCGTGTCTTCTACGGTTTCGGACGTCAGATGTCTGTCAAGCTCAAAGTCAATTTCTAAACGTCGGAAGCGCTGTGCTGCAACGCACACCGCGCCGGCGGCACAGCGCATCCCCCTTTTTTCTTGATCACAATGAAATATTCTGCATATCTCGCCCTCGCCGCTGCGGCATTGTTCACCGCAAGCTGCGATTACAACGAGCAATTCGACGGATTTGTCAAGGGTCCGCAGCCCACCGACGTCAAAAAGATCGAATACACCCTCACTGCAGCCGACTACAAGGCCATTGCCGAGAATAAATCCAACCTCGCGCTCTGCACCACCAAGGCCGACAGCGCCGCACTCAAGGCGTTGGCCAAAACGCAGCAGTTCACCGAAACCGTCACCGCGGCCAAATTCCTTCCCGCCTTTCTCGCCGAGAAATGGTTCACGGCCGACGACAACAGCGCCGTGGTGGTCAACTACAATCGCCGTGAGGTGAAAGGACCGCTCGATTTCAAGGAAGATTTCGAGGGAACCGGTGCGCAAAGCACCCAGCCCGCCGTCGTGAAAGGCTGGGCGACGCTCACCCCGCTCGGCGGTGACAAGGCCGCATGGAGCACCGTTTTCCGCAACAATGCCCACTACGTGCAGGCATCGGCCTACAAGCAGCCCGATTCCACGCAGACCTATCTCGTTTCGCCCCGTTTCACCGTGACGAAGGGCTCGCACCTCACCTTCGATGCCCTATACGGACACTATACGCCCGCCGGTGGTCGGCTCAGCGTCTTTGTTGTCGATGACAACCTCAACAATGCCGCCATCCAGCACCACCTGCTCGAAGACCTCACCGCAAAGGTGAAGATCGAAATCCCCGCAGCCGGACAATCCTTCGGCACCTTCAAGCAAGCCATGGATCTCGATCTCTCCAAGTACGCCGGCAAAAACATCGGCCTTGCCTTCCGCTACGACGGCAACGGCAAAACCGGCGCAACGACCACCGTGCAACTCGACAATGTCCAGGTGGGCAACCAAACCATCGACGAAACGCCCGGAAAAGACCAGTTCGTGCGCAACAACGGCAAGTGGGTCTACAACCCCTCGTCGGTGATCGAACTGAAAGCCGAGAAGGGCAACGCCCTCACCACCGCCTACATGCAGGCCGGTGTGGACTGGGTGAAGGAACACGTGGATGCGCCCCTCGGCGTGGCAGCCGGTGCCGGCTATGTCTCCAAGTATGGCAACAATGAAGTCTATTCCGGACTCTCGGCCTACTACGGCAACGCAGATCTCCGCCCCTCCACGGCACGCACACAGTATGCCAAGGAATACGCTTCGATGAGCGACGCTGAAATCACGGCCAAAATGGCTGAACGCCTCCAGCAAACCCTCGGCGCTGCCCTCGAGAAGCAGAACCCCGAAGCCGTGCCCGTGGCCGGACTCGACGTGTTCTACACGCTCCACTTCGGTGTCTACGACGGCAACGTTACCAAGACCTATGAAATGAAGTTCAAGGTCGTGGGCAAAGGCCGTTTCGAATACGTCAAAGACAGCTACAAAGCCCTTTGATCGCCCACACTCGGTCGTTTTGCGGCCGCTTTCCCCGTCCTCGCCTCGGCGAAGACGGGGTTTTTTGCGTTGTGACAGTCCATCGGTTCGGGCTTCTGCGTGCAGCGTACCGTCTCTCCGTGTGCCCTTTCCGAAACGGCGCCGTCGACCTCCCGCTGTCGGAGAAGGCACGCGGGCGAAACGAAGAAAACGGGGAGTCGTGTGCAAAAAGTGGGGCGCTTTCGACCGAAACTTCCCCGTTTTTTCCACCTCACTGCGCAGCTGCGCCGCGAGGCGGGCAAGCCATTCAGAAAATCGCCCCACTTTCGCCCCCTCCCCCGCATTTCTTCGTACCTTTGCAGCCACAAACTCACTTACGTGCGAGATTTTCGACCGCAATAACACGCGCGCATGTCACAACACAACAACTTTACTGAACTCGGTGAGCGACCCGTCGGCTCGCTCCTGCTGCAATATTCGCTGCCCGCCATCATTGCGATGGTGGCCTCCTCGCTCTACAACATTGTCGACGCCATCTTCATCGGCCAGAGCGTGGGCAAATTTGCCATTGCCGGCCTGGCACTCACCAATCCCCTCATGGCACTCACCGCCGCCTTCGGAGCCATGGTCGGCGTGGGCGGATCTACGCTCATGAGCATCCGCCTTGGGCAGAAAGACTACGAAGCGGCGCGGCGCATCTTGGGCAATGTGGTGATTCTCAATGTCACCATGGGGCTCACACTCGGCCTGCTTTTGCTCTCCGGCCTCACACCCATTCTTCGCCTCTTCGGCGCGAGCAACAATACCTTGCCCTATGCCCACGACTACATGAGCATCTTGCTCTGGGGTAACGTCGTGACGCACCTCTACTATGGGCTCAATGCGCAGCTGCGCAGCACCAACCGCCCGAAACTGGCCATGTATTCCACCTTCGGCAGCGTGCTCATCAATGCCGTCCTCGCGTGGCTCTTCGTCATGGTGCTGGGGTGGGGCATCAAGGGCGCGGCTTGGGCCACGCTCATCGCGCAATCGAGCATGCTCCTCTGGCAGATCTATCTCTTCACCCGCCCCGGTGACATGATTCGCTTTCGCCGCGACATCTTCCGCCCCGACCGGCGCATCATGCGCGAGGCCATCGTCATCGGCTTGCCGCAATTTCTCGTCAACTCGTGCTCTTCGCTCATCAGCAGCCTACTGATGTTCTCGATGCAACGCTACGGTGGCGACACGGCTGTGGGGGCTTACGGCATTTGCAACCGTCTGGCCATGTTCATCGGCTTCGTCGTCATGGGACTCGACCAGGGCATGCTCCCCATTGCGGGCTACAACTACGGTGCGCGTAAGTTCGATCGCCTGATTTCCGTGGTGAAGCACACCCTCCTGGTGGCCACGGTGATCACCACCTTGGGCTTTGCGGTGAGCCACCTCTTTCCCACGCCGATCGTCTCGCTCTTTGCCCGAGACGCCTCGCTCATCGAGGCATCGGCGCAGGGGCTCAAGATCGTCTCCCTCTTCTGGCCCGTGGTGGGCATGCAGATTGTGTCCACCGCCTTCTTCCAGAGCGTAGGCATGCCCGGCAAGAGCATTCTCCTCTCGCTCACGCGGCAGCTGCTCTTCCTTGTGCCCGGCATTCTCCTCCTTCCTCACCTGGTTTCTGGCTGGCTCTCTCCGAGCGACGGGGTGTGGCTCTCCATTCCCGTGGCCGATGGGGCCGCGGCCTTGCTTTCGGGACTCATGCTCACGTGGCAGCTCCGCAAGTTCCGCCGGACGGAGGCCTAAACGTTTTGACATTCCATCTTATTCTCAACTCTTTTTCTCTCTTTTCTCCTCATGGACTTTCCTTTCGTCATCACTGTGGGGCGCCAACTCGGAAGCGGCGGCCGAAAAATCGGGAAGCGCCTCGCCGAGCGCTTCGGCATTGCTTACTACGACAAAGAGATTCTCTCGCTTGCGGCGCAGGAGAGTGGGCTCGGCACCGGTGTCTTTGAGCGAAGCGACGAGCGCAAAGGTTTTCTCCGCTCGATTGTGCAGGTGGTGCAGCCCTTCTTCGGCGGGGGCGGGAATTTCTACGACAATCAGCTCAGCGACGAGAATTTGTTCACCATCCAGAGTCACGTCATCCAGAAGGTGGCGGCCGAACGTTCGTGTGTGGTGATCGGGCGCGTGGCCGATTACATCTTGCGCCACCATCCGCACCACATCAATGTGTTCATCACGGCCTCAATGTCCGACCGCGTGCAGGAATTGATGCGCCGCCGCGGCATCGATGCCAAGGCTGCGCGCCGCATCCTCGAAGAGGCCGATGAGGAACGCTCCACTTACTACAATTTCTACTCCCTCGGCACGTGGGGAACGGCGGACACTTACGACCTGTGCATCAACTCTTCGATCCTCGGACCCGACGGCACGACCGACTTCATCGCCCGTTTCGTCGAAGAGCGCTTTGGGTTGAATAAGCCCGAGGGCAACTAAACCCACGCCGCGCCCCGAATTTCATGGAAAAGCCCCCTGTTGACAATTCAACAGGGGGCTTTTCGTGTGAGAGAGGCCGCCGGTGGAGGGAAAAGTGCCGGTGCGCAGTTGCCCGCCGGGAGGGAGAAGTCGGAGGAAACCGAAAGGGAGTGCCAAACGTGCGGGGCGGGGCGAAAAATTACACCATCGGGAGCTGCTGGCCGTTGATTTTGCGGTAGAGATCGAGCGCAAATACGTCAGTCATGCCCGAGAGATAGTCGAGGACGGCCATGATGCGGGTGGAAAGGTCGGGGGCGTGCAACTCATATTGCGAAGAGACCTGTTTGAGCAGGAGTTGTGCGTATTTTTTCTCGGGAGAGAGCACGGCATCGCACATGAGTTCGAGGAGTGTATAGATGATGTGATAGCCCGAAAGTTCGATGTCCACCACTTCTTTGGCGTAGTAAATGCTTTCGCGCGCCACGGCTTCGCAGTTGCGATAGGCGTTGTTGAGCCGATCGGGGAGGCAACGAATGAGCGGACCGGCGAAGGTGCCGGCCAAAATCTCGGATTCGTGCTCCACAAAGGCGCGCACGCAAGCGCGTTCGAGGGCGTTGATCACGCACGAGCGGAGGAATTTGATTTGGTCGCCCGCGTCGGTGTCTTCTGGATAGGAGCGGCGCAGTTGTTCGCGCTCGGTTTCGTCGAAAAAGCCGAGGTAGAGTTCGATGGTGTGCTCGGTGGAGAGCAGACGAAGCTTGTGCGCGTCTTCGATATCCATGATTTCATAGCAGATATCGTCGGCGGCTTCGACGAGATAAACCAGCGGATGGCGCGCATAGCGGATGCGGTCTTCCGATTGCTCGAGACAGGGGATGCCCAGCCGGTCGAAGATGCGGAGAAAGGTGTCGCGCTCGGGTGTGAAGAAGCCCATTTTTGGCTTATTGCCTGCCAAAGCGGCTGAGAATGGGTATTTTACGACCGATGCCAGGGTGGAATAGCTCATCACAAAGCCGCCGTCGCGCCGTCCGTTGAAGCGATGCGTGAGCAAGCGGAAGGTATTGGCGTTGCCATCGAAGTGGGTGATGTCGTTCCAGGTGTTTTCGGGGAGCTTGTCGCGGAATTTTTGACCCGCTCCCTCCGAGAAGAAGGAGCAAATGGCCTCT
>QWCF01000576.1_pt1 | contig 14443 bp, 8 predicted proteins | sample 1972521 | NCBI WGS metagenome assembly QWCF01 (sample SAMN09866715, study PRJNA288562) | Human oral metagenome isolate term4_saliva, whole genome shotgun sequencing...
ATGTAGTAGTCCCTTTTGGGTATTCGTTGTATCCTTTATGAGAGCCAATCTTATTGAATTTCTTGGCCTTAGGCTTGTTTCTTTGTTTGATAATACCTACCTTTGCTACGTGTTTTTCATAGTATTAGATTTAAGGTTAATTGGGTGCTTGACTGTCGGGAGATAGTCAAGCATTTTTTTACGTTTACCTTAAAATCTTAAATCATCATTCCGAGCGAAATCTTGTCGTATGGGTGCCGTAGCTATGATACTCGCTGCGCTTACTCTAAATTACTGCTGTACTTATGCGCAAACACTTCAGTGAGTGCGCGTACTTGTTTCAGTGAGTACATCGTACTTATTTTAATAGATACAGAAAGAGAGGAGCTGTGCCCAAACAAATTTGGACACAACTCCTCTGAGATATAAATTTAATCCTTGGTCTTTTACTTAACCTTGATGGTGATGCTTGCGCTCTTAAGCCCCTTTGCCGAAGCTGTAAGCGTAACCTCTCCTGCATTCTTGCCTGCTTGCACAAGCGCAGTCAATTCGCCTGAGAAGAGGTGGTGCTGAGGAGCTTGGAATGAATCCAATGACGCAGGATTACCCGAAGCGGCTGCACGGAAACTTCCAGCTCCCTTGACAGCGAACTTCACAAGACGAGCATCATTAGGGATAAGGTTGCCGTCCTTGTCCATTGCACTAACGCGTACGAATGCAATGTCCTTGCCATCGGCATTGATTTCCTTGCGGTCTACTGAGAGTACGAGCTGATAAGCTGGTCCAGCTGTTTTGATTTCTTTCTCTTCTGCTACCTGGCCATCTTGATTGTAGGCAACGACCTTAACTACTCCGGGTTCGTACTTAGTATCCATCCACATGAGGCGGTATCTCTTTTGGCGTTCGAAGCTCTTCATAGCCTTGTTGTTGGCTGTAGCTTCGATGCTAATAGATGTATCCTTCTTGCGTCTGCCTTGGCTCTTGCCGTTGATGAATAGTTCGGCTTCTGGGTAATTGGTGTAAACGAAGACAGGAGTTATTTCGCCTTCGCGTCCGGGCCAAGTCCAGTGAGGAAGAATGTGTAGCGTATTGGCTTCCTTATTCCAGTGTGAGCGATAGAGATAGAATCTATCCTTAGGGATACCAGCAAGGTCTACAGCACCAAAGAGCGAACTATGGCTAGGCCAGTTGCTATAATATGGTGTAGGCTCACCGATGTAGTCAAAGCCCGTCCAAATAAATTCGCCCATAGCCCACGAGCGGTCTTCGTGCCACATCCAGTCATCTTCGGGGAGGTTACTCCAGTTACAGTGCTCGACGTCGTAACTTGAAGCTTGGTGGTCATCATACTTGGCCATGCTCTTGCGTTCAACGGGGAACTTGTAGACGCCACGCGAACTAAGCGTAGAAGCCGTTTCGCTACCTAGGAGATAGCCTTGTGAAAGTGTGCGATGAGCTGAGTCGTAGAGGAATGGACGGTAATTGAAGCCCGGTATATCAAGTAGAGTAGCCATACCCGTACGCATAACGCCAATAGGATTATCCATACCATTGGTTATGGGGCGAGTAGGGTCTTCGCGGTGGCAAATGCTCTGCAAGGTGCGTGCTCTGCGTGCGCCTTCGGCTACTCCTTGTTCGCTTACTTCATTACCGATACACCACATCATGATAGAGGCAGAGTTGCGGAATTGGCGAAGCTCATTAACCAAATCTTTTTCATGCCATTCGTCATAATAGAGGTTGTAGCCATTAGGTACTTTGGGGACCTTCCAGCTATCGAAGCTCTCTGCCATGAGCATCATACCCATTTCATCACAGAGCTTAACGAACTCAGGAGCAGGCATGTTGTGGCTCGTGCGAATAGCATTTACACCCATGTCCTGCATAATCTTGATTTGTCTGCGGTAAGAGGCTTCATTGACAATAGCGCCTAGAGGACCTTGGTCGTGGTGCATGCAAACACCTTGGAACTTAACCTTATGTCCATTGAGGTAGAAGCCTTCGCCTTGAACTAGCTTAATAGAACGAATACCGAATGTAACCTCATCGCTATCCACGGTCTTACCGTCTTTCTCTACCTCGATAGCGAGCTTGTAGAGATTAGGCTTCTGGATATCCCACAAACGAGGATTGAAGACCTTAGTGTCTAGATGGTAAGTGCTGTCCGATGCTGTGAAACGCTTATAATCGCGCACAACTTGAGCCACCATCTTGCCCGAAGGGTCAAGGATATTAGCTTTAATCTTAACGCTTTCGCCTACCTTAAGACCAGCCACCTGAACGTCTGCTGTAACGCGAGCTTCTTCACTTGTGATATTAGGTGTCTGCACATGAATACCCCATTGTGGGATATGTACAGCATCGGTAACAATCAAATGAACATTGCGGTAAAGACCAGCACCAGGGTACCAACGGCTACTCTCGTGTTCGTTCTTAAGTCTTACGGCTAGGACATTCTCGCCTCCTGCTTGTAGATAAGGCGTGATGTCGAAGTGGAAAATATTGTATCCGTAAGGCCAGTAGCCTACTTTTGTGCCATTGATATAGACTTCTGCATTACTCATCGCTCCATCGAAGACAAGGCGCACATTTTTGCCCTTAAGGTCTTGAGGTAAACTAAGCTTAGTGCGGTACCAACCTGTTCCCACGAAAGGAAGCCCCCCCGTACGACCAGCGTGTTCCATGGCTTCTTTCTGTCCGTCTTGGGCAATAGCTAGGTTTTGCTTGTCGTTACCGATGCTAAATGGTCCATATATTGCCCAGTCGTGAGGGACACTCACGCTTTGCCACTTACGGTCATCATACTTGGCTTGTTTGGCCATTGGGTCATCTTGGCGAGTGAAGCGCCAGCCCTCAGTGAGGAGCGTGTGCGTGCGCTGAGCGAGAGCCGAGCTGATGCCGAGCGTAGCTACAGCGCCCAGCATACAGAGGCGTTGTAATTTCATGTATGTATACTTTTAAAAAGGAATTATATAAGGCAAAGATAAGGTTTTATTGTCATGGTAGCATCAAAGGGTAGGGCGATGCGCTTATGTTAGAGTGTTTAGACTGGAAACAAGGTCTAATTTCATAAATAAATTGTCATCGTTTCATTTATCAAGTAGATTTTTTGTAGTCTTGACACAATGATAGGAAATAAGCCTAAGTATTTGTCGTAAGTGGTGATATTTGAGTTTGTCTGTGTGTATTTATTAAGGGTGTAAGGGTGGTATTTATGCAAAAGAAGTGTTCGGAATGTTGCGAATAAAAAACATTATCTATATTTGCTGTATAGTTTTAAATAACAGACTTAATACAAGTACAAGGTAACGTAAACCACTAAAAACAGTGTTTTTATGAAATCTGCAGACATTCTAGCAGCCCTAGAGGCTAAGCACCCTGGAGAAACAGAGTTCCTACAGGCAGTAAAAGAAGTTCTACATTCAGTAGAAGACGTTTACAACCAACATCCCGAATTCGAGCGCGAGGCTATCATTGAGCGTCTCGTGGAGCCTGATCGTATTTACACTTTCAGAGTACCTTGGATTGATGATAATGGTAAAGTGCATGTTAATATTGGTTATCGTGTGCAGTTCAATAATGCGATAGGCCCATACAAGGGTGGTATTCGTTTCCACCACACAGTGAATCTCTCTATTTTGAAGTTCTTGGGCTTCGAGCAGACTTTTAAGAATGCACTTACTACGCTTCCTATGGGTGGCGGTAAGGGCGGTAGCGACTTCTCTCCTCGTGGTCGTAGCGACAGAGAAATTATGCGCTTCTGTCAGAGCTTCATGCTTGAGTTATGGAAATACATTGGTCCTGATACCGACGTTCCTGCTGGTGATATAGGTGTTGGCGGTCGTGAAGTAGCTTATATGTATGGTATGTATAAGAAACTTCGCCACGAACACACGGGTACACTCACAGGTAAGGGCTTCGAATTTGGTGGCTCTCGCTTGCGTCCTGAGTCTACTGGTTATGGTGCTGTTTACTTCGTTAATCACATGTGCGAAGCTAATGGCATTGACTTCAAGGGCAAAACTGTCGCTATCTCTGGCTTCGGTAATGTGGCTTGGGGGGTAGCGAAGAAAGCTACTGAACTAGGAGCTAAGGTGGTAACTATTTCTGGTCCTGATGGCTATGTGTATGACTCAGAAGGTATCAATACTGAAGAAAAGTTCCAGTGCTTGCTAGACTTACGCTCTAGTGGTAATGACGTCGTAAGTGATTACGTTAAGCGTTTCCCTCATGCTCAGTTCTTTGCTGGTAAGAAGCCATGGGAACAGAAGGTAGACATCGCTATGCCTTGTGCTACTCAGAATGAAATGAACGAAGATGACGCTAAGATGCTCCATAAGAATGGCGTCTTACTTGTCGCTGAAACTTCAAACATGGGTTGTACTGCTGAGGCTGCAGAGTACTATGTAGCTAATAAGATTATCTTCGGTCCCGGTAAGGCTGTTAATGCTGGTGGTGTAGCTACTTCGGGTCTTGAAATGACTCAGAACGCTATGCACATCTACTGGACTAACGAAGAAGTCGATGCACGCTTACATCAGATTATGAGCGACATCCACGAGCAATGCTTGAAGTATGGTCGTGAAGATGGCTACATCAACTATGTGAAGGGTGCAAATATCGCTGGCTTCCTTAAGGTTGCTAATGCGATGCTTCAGCAAGGTATCGTCTAAAGAGACCGTTACACGGTCTCCTAAAGCTATTGTTTAGGAGTTAATTAAAAATTCAATCTTTATACTTGATAAGGTCTCCGCTCGGTATGACTCTGAGCGGAGATTTTATGCTTTTAAGACTGCGTATCGTGTACAAGGTCTTACTCAATCTAAAATAATAGATACAATCATAATTATATAAATGAGGAAATTACTTGTTGTTATGGGGCTAACGCTTACGACGAGCGTAGCCATGCAAGCGCAAGCAAATCTTAAAGGTTTCTCTTACGATAAGCAGGAGCAGCCCACAGGGCAAGAATGGCAAAGTCCAGAAGCCTATGCGCATGGTAAGTTACAGCCTAGAGCTCACTTCTATTCGTTCAAGACGGTAAGTGAGGCGCTAGGCGTTTTGCCTGAAAAGAGTAGTTACTATCAGAGCCTTAATGGAGCTTGGCGTTTTCATTGGGTGGGCAATCCCGAGGAGAGGGAAGTAAACTTCTTCAAGCCTGAGTACAATGACGAGAAGTGGGATACCGTCAATGTGCCTATGAGCTGGAATATCTATGGTCTTCAGAAAGACGGCAAACAGAAATACGGAACTCCTATTTACCTCAATCAGCGTGTACCTTTCTTCCATCAAGTGAAGGTAGATGACTGGAAGGGCGGCGTTATGCGCACACCGCCTGAGAACTACACGATGTACAAGCACCGCAACGAAGTAGGTGCTTATCGCCGTACATTCTCTGTGCCTTCATCGTGGGAGGGGCAGTCTGTGTATGTCAATTTTGATGGTGTAGATTCATTTTTCTATATCTGGGTCAATGGTCATTATGTAGGCTTCTCCAAGAACTCACGCAATAGAGCCTCTTTTGATATTTCGCCCTACCTCAAGCAAGGCGAGAACACACTCGCCGTAGAGGTTTATCGCAATAATGATGGCTCATTCCTAGAGAGCCAAGATATGTTCCGTCTGCCTGGTATTTTCCGCTCGGTGTCGCTCACAGCTAAGCCTAAGGTGCAAATCCATGACCTACAAGTAACGCCCGACCTCGATGCTTCCTATCAGCATGCGACCCTGAATATCAAGACGGACTTGCGTTCGTACTCTTCTAAGTTCAAGCAGTTCAAGGGCCTATCTTTGCGTTACAGCCTTTATAGCCTTCCGCTCTATCTTGATGAGGGGGCTAAGCGTGTGGCAGAGGTTCAGTCCGAAGCCCTTACGCTCAAGAGTGATGGTGCGCCACAGATGCTCACTACATCTATGTCTGTGGAGTCGCCCAATCTATGGAGTGCCGAAGCGCCTTACCGCTATATTCTAGTAGGCGAATTGCTGGACAAAAAGGGCAATGTCTTGGAGACTGTTTCCACTTACACCGGTATTCGCAAGGTGGAATTGAAGGAAATGACTGCCGAGGAAGATGAATTTGGTCTTGCTGGTCGTTACTTCCTCATCAATGGTAAGCCTGCTAAGCTCAAAGGCGTCAATCGCCACGAGACGCACCCTGCTACGGGCCATGCCCTCACGCATAAAATGATGGAGGAAGAGGTGCGACTGATGAAGCGTGCTAACATCAACCACGTTCGTAACTCGCACTATCCTACTGACCCATACTTTTACTATCTATGCGATAAGTATGGTATCTATCTAGAGGACGAGGCCAATATCGAGAGCCACGAGTACTACTACGGCAAGGAGTCATTATCCCACGTCAAGGAATTTGATATTCAGACGACTAATAGAATGCTGGAGATGGTGTATAGCGATTTCAACCACCCTAGTATCGTGATTTGGTCGCTCGGTAATGAGGCTGGTCCGGGGGATAACTTCAAACGCAGTTATGCTGCGGCTAAGGCTGTCGATACTTCTCGCCCTATTCAGTATGAGCGTAATAATGATATTGTAGATATTGGCTCTAATCAGTATCCGTCTATTCCTTGGGTGCAGGAGGCTGTGAAGGGGAAGTACAAGATTAAGTACCCTTTCCATATCTCCGAGTATGCGCACTCTATGGGTAATGCCGTGGGGGGCTTGCAGGACTATTGGACGGCTATCGAGTCTACCAATCATTTCTGTGGTGGTGCTATTTGGGACTGGGTAGACCAATCGATGTACAACTATCTGCCTAATGGTAAGCGTTATCTCGCTTATGGGGGCGACTTCGGCGATACGCCTAATGATGGTATGTTCGTGATGAATGGTATTCTCTTTGCTGACCGTACGCCTAAACCTCAGTACTTTGAAGTTGATAAAGTTTATCAAAATGTAGGCTTCTCGCTCTCTGAAGACAAGAAGACGCTCACGCTTTTCAATAAGAATTACTATACCGACCTATCGCCCGAAAAGTACAGCCTGCGTTTGTCTCTGCTTGTTAATGGCGTAGAGACTGCCGTAAGTTTCCCTACGCTTAAGACGATAGCACCACGCTCAAGGGCTTCTGTTGATGCACAAGAGCTACAAACTTTGCTAGCCTCTAAGCCTAGTGATGCTCAGGACGAAGTTTTCATCAAAGCCGAACTAAGACTTAACCAAGATATGCCATGGGCGCAAACTGGCTTCATCGTTGCCCGTGAGCAATTCCTTTACTCTTCGCTTGCTAATCGGCAGACTATCGCATCGCTGGCTAAGGGTGATGCGCTCAGCGTCAAGGAAAACAAGCAGACTGGTCTAACGCAAGTGAGCGGTAAGGGCTTTACGCTTGCTTTTGACAATAAGCAGGGTACTATACATAGCCTCAAGTACGGAAGCAAAACGATTATAGCCGAGGGCAATGGACCTAAGTTAGATGCTTTCCGTGCGGCTGCGGATAACGACAACTGGGCTTATGATGCTTGGGGTAAGAATGGTCTTTATAACCTCAAGCATAAGGCTATTTCAAATGTGTCTTACAAGCGTGCCGATGGTGCGCAGGTATTCTTCTACCTCGTAGAGAGCCAAGCTCCTTATGCTGGTAAGATTGGTCGTCATAAGGAATGGCCTTCGCAGTCTTCGGGTCGTTACTTCATCGAAGACGATAAGAATAAGCCTATGGGGGCGGACGACTTCAAGTTTACGACGGCTCAGTCGTGGATTGTTTACCCCGATGGTTCTATTGAGTTGCAGGCTAATATCGTATCTAGCGACCCTAAGTTGCCTCTTGCACGTCTTGGCTACGAACTCGTATTGCCTAAGGAATACGGCAACTTGTCTTACTATGGACGTGGCCCTGAGAACAATTACAGCGACCGTAAGACTAGCCAATTTATTGGTCAGTACACAAGCACGGTTAAGGATATGTTTGTAGACTTCCCTAAGCCTCAGACGATGGGTAATAGAGAGGATGTTCGCTGGATAGCGCTCTATGGCAACGACGGCGAGGGCGTACTCTTCCAAGCTGGAGACAAGATGAGTACTTCTGCTTTGCCTTGGTCGGCTAAGGAATTGCTTCTTGCTCCTCACCCACACGAATTGCCTGAGGCTGGTGATACGCACTTACATCTTGATGCTAGTGTGAATGGTCTTGGCGGTAATAGCTGTGGTCAGGGTGGCCCGCTCAAGCACTGTCGTTCATTTGGTGAGGCTACTTTCTCTTACCTCATTCGTCCATTTGCTAAGGCTCAAGCCTCAGATAAGAATGCCCTTAATATCCCTCTTGTGCGCTTGTCGTCTACTGTACCTCCTATTATTTCTAGAGATAATAAGGGTGAAGTCGTGATGAAGGCGGCTCCCGGTGATGTGCTGATGTATCGTATCGGTAAGAAGGGCAAGGCTCAGACTTATACTGCTCCTTTCGTGATGCGTGATGCGGCCGAAATCACTGTGTGGTCTCTGCGTGAACCTAAGATACAGGTAACACAGATGTTCAATAAGATTACGACGGTACCGCTCGAAGTCATCTACGCTAGTAGTCAAGAGTCGGGTGGAGGCGATGCTAAGCACCTCGTTGATGGTAGACCTGAAAGCATTTGGCACACGATGTATTCGGTAACTGTGGCGCAGTATCCTCATTGGATTGATTTTGATGCCGCCGAAGTACGTTTGATTAAGGGCTTCACTTTCTTGCCTCGCACGGATGCTAGCACGAATGGCGACATTAAGAACTATTCTATTAGTGTCAGCCTAGACGGTAAGAAGTGGGAAGAAATTCATCAAGGCGAGTTTGCTGCGGATAAGTCGCTCAAGCGTGTAACGTTTGCTAAGCCTATTAAGGCGCGTTATGTACGCTTCACGGCTCTATCTTCTCGCAATGGTGCCGACTATGCGGCGGCAGCTGAGTTCTCGCTCATAGCCGACTAGGCTCGCTTTTTTGATAATGTCAATTCTTTCTGAATAGCCCTTTAATGTGGGGCGATACTTGCTTTCGAAGCCTAGGGACTTGCACCCTAGGCTTTTTCTTTCATTGGTTGGTGCTGGTGTGAGTGCCGCCCCTTTGGGGCTCAATAAATGTATTTCAATGCTTCACCCAGGGCTTGCGCCCTGGGCTTTGCGGGAGTATCGCCCTTGTAGGGCTCCTTGCGGACTGGTCTAATTCCCTATCTATCATTTGTCGTTCTAATTATTGGATTTATTGGGTGTGTGGTTGTTTGCGTTTATTGTTCGGTGTCGTTATTTGTGCTTGTTGTCGGATTTATTGTTCGGTGTCGTTGTTTGCGTTTGTTGTTGGATTGGTTGGGCGGTGTGGTTGTTTGCGTTTGTTGTTCGGATTTATTGGGTGGTGTCGTTGTTTGCGCTTGTTGTCGGATTTGTTGGTTGGTGCAGGCGTGAGTGCCGTAGGCACGACACTCCTGCAAAGTCCAGGGTGGAATGAGGGCAAAGCCCGAAATGAAACCCTGGGTAAACACGGACAAAAGCGAATTGAGCTCCGTAGGAGCGGCACTTTCGGCGTGAACATTTGCCGTGGGGTAGTGCCGCCCTAAAGGACTCCTTGCTGACTGGCTTCTTTCGTAGATAAGTCTAGGATGCTTCTCTGTTGGCTTGTCTCAAATTGTTATTGTGGGTATGCTCGTCTACTCTCTTTTATGAAAATTGGTGTTTTGTAAGTGCTTGTTATTTAGGTGTTTGTGTTTCTTTTTGGGTAGAGAGAAAAAATGCCTTACTTTATGACTGTGAGTACGACGTAAACACTTAAGTAAGTACGCGTACTTACGATCGTAAACACGATGTACTTGGGGCGTAAGTACACGTACTTTTTTCTGACCCAAATTGTCATTTCCTATCTTAATTATTGGATTTGTTGGGTGGTGGTGTTTGCGCTTATTGTTCGGTGTCGTTGTTTGCGGTTTGTGGCTTTGCATTCGTTGGGGTAGTACCGCCCCTTTGGGGCTCAATAAATGTGTTTCAATGATGAACCCAGGGCTTGTGACCTGGGCTATGCAGGAGTATCGCCCCGTTGGGGCTCATTGCCCGACCGCACCAATCCCCCCCCCCTCAATACCACAAAAAATACAATCACAATCAAACAAATACACAAACACGACTGAACATAACAATCCATTTGCACACCCAAACACATTTAACGAACACAATACCATGACACAACACCGCAAATGCCCAATACGACAAAGAGCCCTGCAAGGGCGACACTCCCGCAAAGCCCAGGGTGGAATGAGGGCAAAGCCCGAAATGCAACCCTGGGTAAACACGGACAAAAGCGGATTGAGCTCCGTAGGAGCGGCACTCACAGTGAGCGTTTGTTTGAAGACGATAAAATTTTATTTTAGGCTTTAGTATTCTGTTTTATAGGCTAATATGAAGAGTGCTAAAAATAAAATTGTGAAAGTGTACCAAAGTATATCAATCTCTTTTTACCTTTGTCTTAGTCGCTAGGAAGACAACTTAGTGCTTGTGCCGATAGGCTAGGGTTCGGGGTTCGATGAAAGCACTCAATCAACTCTAATGCTATTTATAAACACACACTGTATGCACCCGAGAAGTGCTGTTTTTACTATCTCTTTATAGGACTCAGACCTGAACCTATTAGACATATCCACTGGGTTGCTTTCTAGAGACTTAATTTTCAATCTTACTAAATTATATTTATTACTATGACCACAATTGTATTAGGCATCCGTGTCATGCTACTTGTATTTATCCTCGGAAGTGCGTTTAGCCTTAATCTCGAACAAGCGTTTACTTCTGATGCTCATCATTCAGATGACTCCAATGAACCTCCTTTTCCTCCCATGTTGGCGTACAACATGTAAGCAAGACGTAATCAAATAGCACTTATGACGTATATATATTTATATATAGTTTACTAGATAATAATTATACATACTGGGAAAGGATTCCAAAGGAAAACCCAACAACACTTCAAAACTATGATGGACCAAATTTTGACAAAAGAAGAAGTGGCTTCTATGCTACACGTTTCTATCCGCAGTGTAGCGATGTTTATTAAGCAAGGCGAACTAAAGGCTTATAGCCCAAGGGGTAAGCATATTTATATCTTGTTTTCGGACTTACTCGAATACATCAAGTCTAGCCCCCTCTCTCGCCGGGAAATGCTCAGCGAGCCGGTAGACCAAGAGACAGAGGAAGATTTACTTAGCGAAGAGGAAGCGACCACCGCAGAGCCTACGACGCTAGATGATGCTAGCGCAGATGAAGCCGAGCGGTCACACGAAGCTAGAGTAAGGGACTCTGCTTTGGTAGCACCCTTAGGCGATGAGCCGAATATGCTTATAAGAGAAGAAGCAAGCGTATCATGCCCGAAGAAGCTAAAAAAGACATCAGCGAAAGCCGATTTAATTCCGCCCGAACGTGTTGTCGACCTATGGCATGAGTGCTGTCCTCAGTTGGCTCAAGTAACCAAACTTACGGATATTCGGCGCAAGGCGATTGTGCGTTTGCTCCGAGAGTGGCAGCTCGACAAGGGCGAGCAGGAGGCGCAGATACGAAGCCTCTTTCGCAAGGTTTCGGCTTCGCCCTTTCTTACGGGGCAAACTGGTTCGTGGCGGGCTTCTTTTGACTGGATTATATCGGGTAAGGGACGCAATGGCGTGCCTAACTGGCTGAAGGTCATGGAGGACCAATATAAAGGCAATATCAATTCATCGCTTTCTGGTGGCGTAAATTATTCAGGTCATGAGCATAAAGACTACAGCAAGTGCTGGGACTAGTTTCCTCTCTGAGCGCGAACTAGCAGGTTTGAGCAAAATTATGGGTGGCGATGCTGAGAAATGCGCCCTATTTCTCAAGGGTTTGGAGCGTGCCAGGGCATTGAGAGATGAGGAGCAGGCTCGCAAGCGTGAAGTCAAAAGGCAGAAGTTCGTGGCTTCTCGGCTTGAGCTTGGTGGCGGACAGCTGCTCGATGCTAGCGATGAGTTTTTTGATGCTGCCGATGCGTGGGACGCCCTCAAGGGCAAGGGCGTTATGACGCTTGCACGCTCACGCTTTGTCTTTCGTCACGGCTTGTCCAGAGCCGAACTGAAAGCCAAATATTACGGCTATCTACAGCAAGCCCTCTACCGTGAGCGGGGCGAACTCGTTCGACCCGTATGGTACGAAGAGCACGAACGCATCTTAGACTGGTTGATGTGTAACGAGGGGCAGGGGCTACTGCTCTCAGGTGCAACGGGCGTGGGGAAGAGTCTTATTTGCGAAGGCGTTCTGTATCCACTATTACGTGAACTTACGGCTCAAGTTCCGTTGTATAGTAGGGCAGTGGACTTGCCTCAGCTCTTCGATGAACTGGGCGTCTCGGCTCGTCGCATGGGTACACGGATATTTATTATTGATGATGTGGGTACAGAGGATATGGCATGGACGAAAGACAGTTGTGGGCAGCGTATGTTTTTGGTAAATAATATCTTGGATATAGCCGAGAAGCATGGTTCGCTTGTGATTATGACGACGAACTTAAATCGGGAAGAACTTATTCAGCGTTATGGAGCGCGCACGAATAGTCGGCGCAAGTTGATGCGTGCGATAGGTTTTGCCTTCACCCAAGACCTCCGCCACGCCTAAGCCTCCGCGCAAGCGCATCAAATATAAACAAGTAATTGATGCAGGAGTATCGCCCTAAAGGGCTCATCTACGTTTTCACCTCCAATCAATTACTTGGTTGTTTTGATGTGGTCGCCCCTGTTAAAGAAAGGTATAGTCCTTGAAGTAGAAAAAAAGCACTTACCTTTACATGTAGGCTCGTTAAAGTTTGGAGTAGCTCCTCAAACATTCAATCAAGCTACATCAGTTGTTGCAAAATTTGCAACAACTGCCTCCGATGGCAAAGTATATCAAGTAGCATATCCCACGTTATGGCTATAGAGAAGGCAACTCGAGAGTATGAAACCTACAAAGATCAAGAGCGTGCTCAAGTTCGTCTTGAAAGTATTAAGGAGTTAGATCAAGACCTCAAGAGATTGAATAACAAAAAATAAATAATAGTAGTATGGGTAAGAAGCAAGCTCTGGGCTATGCAGGAGTATCGCCCTCGCAGGGCTCATTGCCGACTGCTCTACTCATTTACTTGGTGCTTGTTGTCAAGGAATGTGCAAGCAAAAAGGGGACTTTACTTTTGCTTGAATTTGTGTATCTTTGTTGTGACCATTACTCATCTAGGTAATGGCGACTAACATTAAATAAGAAATAAGTAGCAATATTATGGACGATCCACTCCCTCCGAGTACATTAAGAGGTACTTTCAATATTGCCCCTCAGCTTATGATGATGCTTTGAACTTGATGCTTCCTGCGTCGAAGAATAGCAATCTATATTTGCTATCGTCATCAGTGTCGCTTGTGGGGTTTAGCTATGTTTTATACAGAAATAACGCAATTAGACGCCCTACAAAAGCGATAAATGAGAACTTATTTGAGTTTAGAAGCTGGTCTTAGCCAGCTCGAACAGTATACTCCTAAATGCTGGATAAACATCGAATTCCCCGATGCCTGCGTATACCGCTAGAAAGCAACATACAAGGCTTACCCTATATGACTGTCCCTGTGGGGGTCATCACCGGTAAGGAGACGACGATAACCGTTTGTTATCGCAAGAGTCAGTTAATCCCTGATTTTATTAGCCATATCAGACGCAAAAGCATCAGCATCACCTCTCAAGCCGATTTTATTACACGCATGATTTATTCTTCGGCTGTATGGTTCCTTAAATACTTGAAACTGATTTATCTAGAAATCAATAGAGCAGAGAAGGAACTCGAAGAAAGCGTTCGTAATGAAGACTTGATGCGCATTATGCGCTTGCAGAAATCTTTGGTTTATTTCAGTACGAGCATCCGAGGTAATGAGGCTATGCTTGGTCGCCTGCGTACGGCTACACGAGCAGGAGAGATTGACCCTGACCTCGTTGAGGATGTGAGCATTGAGCTTAGACAGGCTTACAATACAATCAATATCTATACCGATATATGTAATAGTACGATGGACGCCTTGGGGAGTATCATCTCGAACAATGTGAATACCATTATGAAGCGCATGACAAGCCTACAAATCGTATTGACAATACCGACGATGATAGCGAGCTTCTATGGAATGAACGTAGATGTATACATAGCAGGGTGGCATTATTCGTTTGTAGCGATTATGATTATCTCGGTCATCATCTCGGCCATTGCCTTCGTACTATTTAAGCGTATTAAGTGGTTCTAGTAATAGTAAAAACGCATTAACTTTATAATATGAGTACAATACAGCAACGTTTAGCAGACCTTCGTAAGGTTATGCTACAAGAGGGTATTTCAGCTTACATTATTCCCTCATCGGATGCGCATCTCAGTGAATACACACCCGAACATTGGAAAGGTCGTACCTGGATAAGTGGTTTTACTGGTTCGGCAGGTACGGTCGTTGTTACCTTGGAGCGTGCTGCTCTATGG
>QWCF01000537.1_pt1 | contig 14433 bp, 17 predicted proteins | sample 1972521 | NCBI WGS metagenome assembly QWCF01 (sample SAMN09866715, study PRJNA288562) | Human oral metagenome isolate term4_saliva, whole genome shotgun sequencing...
TCAACTGCACTCTTCACCTCTTCTGCCTTGTTGCTTGCTTCTGTTGCCATAGTCTTTGCCTCCTTTGCTGTGTTGTTTGCGTTGGCTGCGTCTGTGGCCACGTGACTCACTTCCTCTGCTGCTTGCTCAGCTTTAGCTGCGACGGTTTCGACCTTCTCCGCTGCTGCTGTTGCTGTGGTTGCAACATCAGCAATCTTCTCTGTAGCTGCGTCAGCCTTCTTCTCAACTGCCGCCGCCTTCTCCTCGACTGCTTGAACTTTGGCCGTAGTCTTGTGAGTGTCTTCTACCGTCTTGCGCGTAGTCGATGCGAGGGCAGTCAGACGCTTGTCCGTGGCTTCCTGCGTGCGCTCCTGGGACGTTGTGCCACTCTTGGTCAGCGTGCCTTCGATTGCGCCGAAGCTGTATCGTGTGGCCTTTGGGTCCACGAGGTTAATCGTTCGACCAACACAGAGCATCATGCGGTCGATGCCATGTGGCTCGCTTGTAACCTGGACGCGTTGCAAGTAGTCAATCTGTTGAACAGCCGCGTCTGCGTAGTGTAAGTCCGTAGCGCTCACCGTGATGGAATCAGAGAGCTTGCCCGCGGCGAGGTCCGCCACTGCTTTGTCTGCGAGTGCTTGTGGCTGGTTCAGATGGTCATACTCCATCAGCTTCTCGATAACGCCGTAGCGCTCAGCCATTGCAGTATCGACAACCGCATCGCCGACAATGTCATAACCACCGCCAACGTAGGCGTGTTCATCGTCGATGGTTACGTCCTTCTCGTCTTCACCCTCGCCGGTCTTTCCTACAGGCACGATGGCCGTGTAGATGTCTTTACCGTCCGCGCCGGTGTTTAGATCAAGAAGGTTCTGGCCAAGCTCTACAGACTGAGCCGCTTCGTTTGAACCGTCCGCGTTCAGCCAATCGAGGTAGTTATCATCGCCCACATAGCGAACACGGAAATAACCACCGCAGAGCTTCGTAAGCTTCTCACGCATCTCTTTCAGTGTGGTTGGACGTGTACCAGTACCACGCTGGAGTGCGCCGAAGTTAACGCCAGCGTTAATGCCTACCTTGAACTTCTCGCATCGGTTAGAAACGCGCGAGTTGTGTTGCTCGATGAACCACTCGAACAGCTCACCAGCTTTAGTGGGGGCGTTAATCTCACAGTCAATCTCGTCGGTGTCATATGTCTTATATGGACGGACGGTGGTGTCGTTGAGATACGCCATAGCACCCTCGCAGGTGACATCAATAGATCCGTTCATGGACATCGACACTTTACGGATTCGACCACGGAAGAGAATCTTCTGCGTCTCGTGTTCCGTGAGCTCAATCTCGCGCTCGGTGTTCATGACCGATTCACGATTGAACGCGCGCCAGAGTGGGTGTGTTGGCTGCACGGTAAAAGAAAGAGTCGGAGACTGCCCCGACTCTTCTACAAGCTTACCGGCTGAAATCTGCACGCCTTCCTCACGCGGATCATGAATGGTGTTTCCCGCATAAGTCAGCACATACATTTATGCCACCCTCTCCCACATGTAAACTGCGCGGTATGGCGGCATGTTGTTATGTGGCTGGCCACCGCCGACTGCATCAACTTGGAAGCGATAATTGGTGTACGTATCAGCCGAGCGTGCCGTCCACTGTGTGCCGCCGCCATTGTCAGTGCCATAGTGCATGGAGGTGTCATGGCTGTGGCTTGGCATTTCGTTAATGGTTAGCGTGTGAGTATCCTCGCCGCCCGTTGAGCCAGCGGGGAACTTCTGTGACTGAGCCAGGAGGAACACGCCGTTCAAAGCCTGCCATGTACCGCCAAGAAACGTTGCAGGGTCAGTTGACTTGGTGCTTTGGTAAATCGCACCTACTGGGAACATTGCGTCCAGCAGGTCAAAGTTCTTGGCCAAGTCCTTAATAGTCTGAACAGTCTCGTCCGTGACGTCAGGCTTCGTGAGACCCAGCCTTGGAGTCTTTGTGCTCATTAAATGTCCTTCCACTCGAAGTCGAGCATAACTGTTGTGTTGTTGTGCGTCTCTGCGTCATCGACGTACGCATGCTCGCGCCATGTTCCGCGCATGTCCTGCCACTTCTTGCCAGCAAGGCTGGACCATGTCAGACCCTTGAGCCTGTTCTTTCCAGCGCGGCCAATGTAAGCCAGGCTTGTGTCAGCAAGCTGCTCCCATGTAAGCCCCGCATAATCGCGCCAGATGGCCGTTCCGTAGTCCGGTGTAGTGTTAACGGTTACGCGATTCTTTCCGTTGTGAAGCTCCAAGTCGCGGTTTATCCACACACCCGGCTGAAGGTCAACGGTTCGCCCGTTGATATTGACCAGAGCGCGCGCCCGGCATGTGATGGTCGGAACCACCGCATGAGCGGGGCCGTCGATGATGTAGGTTTTGCCAAGTTCACCGTCAAGCTCGTAGTGCATGACGCCGCGCGACTTGTATGGATCTGCGGTGATTGTTAGCTTGATGTCCGCCGTCTCGTCGTAGAGCGTCTGGGAGGTGACCTCGAAGCGTCCTGTGTAGGTGTAACCATCGTCCCAGGACAGCGTGAACTCTAGGCGCCTACCGTGGAGCATGTTACGCAGGGCGGTCAGCGTCGTCTCAACGCTTGCCCAATCATGCGTGTCGAGCGGTGAAAGCGTGATGGTGATTGTCCGCTTGTCGAACACCGGAGCACCTGTCAGCCACTCAGACAAGTCCAGCACGCCATCGCGTCCAGGGATAGACACCGTAGACGTTCTGGTGGCTGGCGGCTTGTCTGTGTAGTTCGTGACCGCTAGGCGGTAGGTGGCGCAAAGCGGCACTCCATCAACCACAACCTCGTATGTGTCTGTTAGTTCCGTCATCTGTTTGCCACCACCTTATATTCTCCGAGGTTCGAGTCCACATACGGCGAGACAATCGAACCGACCGTCTGACCATCCATCACAACGCGCATATTGCGCACGTCTTCACGCAGTCCAGCAATCTCGCTAATCAGCTCGTCGTCACCCTTAGAGTTGTTCACGGCGTCACTGATGTAGCCTGTGAGCGTGCTAATTGGTGCGACTGCTTCGGGTCCTGCTTCTCCAATACCATGTAGGCCACCGGGTCCTGGGAAAACATAAGGCTCGCTGAAAATAGCGCCTTTTGCGTGCCAAGAAAGACTGACATGTGGCACCGATGGAGGAACAAGCGAGAATCCACCACTGATATGCAGCTCCGGAACAGGAATATGGAACTGCGGAATTTTAAGATTTCTAAAGAATCCCGCAATAGCGTCCAGGGCACCGGAGACGGTGTTCTTGGCGTCGCCCATGACGTTGCCAATCGTGCTCGAGATACCGTGGAAGACATTGCCCACTGTGGTCGAGATACCGTTAAACACTGCCTGGAACGTTCCGGCGATTCCGTTGACAATGCCGGACAGAGCAGACGAGAGACCGTTCACGATGCTCGTGACGGTTGTACTCATGCCCTGGAACACTGTCTGCGCGCCATTGGCGGCCATCTGCCAGTTGCCTGTGAAGATGCCAACAAACACGCCGATGACCGTCTGAATCACGCCGACCGTGGTCTGAATGATGCCGGAGATTGTCCCCATGACCGCCATAACGATTCCGCCAACAACCTCAAACGCCGCACCGAATACCACAGACACGATTGTGGCCACTGTAGTAAACGCCACGCCCAAGTTCTGGAGTACCGTGTCAACAAGTGGCTGAGCCGCTGCAGCGAACTGAGAAATGGCGTCTCGTGCCGTTTCAATGTATGGCGATAGAGTTTCAAACGCTCCGCCAACAGCTTCGCCAAACCCGCTGAACGCTTCAACGATAAGACCAGCGCCTGTGCTTAGTCCGTCAAGTGCAGGCTGCAGGATACTCATGACGAAGTCGGCCACAGGCTGCATAGACTGAAGCCACGCGTCAAATCCTCCGCCAGTGGATAGGTTAGTGATTGCGTCCGCGAGCATCTTGATTAGATCCGCTGCGCCATTGACGACAACCGCAAACGCTCCGCCCAACACCTCAACGATTGAGTTTAGTACCGGAACGATGGCGTCTATTGCCGCTCCGAAGATTGGCCCTAGAGCGTTGCCAAGCTCACCAAGTGCGCCCATAAGATTGCCGAGCGCGTCTTGCAGTGGTGGAGACACCGCGGCCAGTCCCGCAAACGCCGCGATGGCGATTCCAACGGGGCCACCTAGCGCACTCAGTAAGCCAGACAGAGGGCCGAGCATACCGCCAAGCACTGGGATATTGGCAATAACCGGAGCAAGGCCACTGAGAGCCATAGCACTAAATGCCGCGGCGATAGGTGCCACGAACGTCGGAATATTGCCGAGTTGCTTGCCCATGGCGTCAATAGCCGGCGCCGCTTGCTTGAACGCATCAACCAACACCTGAATGGCCTGCGTGAAGATTGGAGCGGTCAGACGCGACAGAGCCGCGCGAACGTTAGCGAATGAGCCAGCCAGTGTGTTACCAGACGACAGAGCCGCTTCGCCTAGACCGATGCGCATGGCTTCCGAGAATGTGTGGAAGTCAATCTGACCCTTGGAGACCATGTCGGAGACTTCCTTGGACGTCTTGCCAAGGTATGTTCCAAGGAGCTGCAGAACCGGTACGCCGGAGCTTGAAAGCTGCAGCATGTCGTCGCCCATCAGCTTGCCGCGCGATGCAACGGAGCTGAAGATTACGCCGATGTCATTGAACGCTCGACCAGATGCGGCTGCGACATTCGCAACGGACTTCAGCGTGTTGGTCATATCCTCGCCGGACTTAATGCCAGCTGCAGAAAGCGTTGCCGCTGCCGTTGCTGCGTCACCTAGGCCAAACGCCGTGCCACGTACTGACTGAGTGGCCGAGTCCATAATGGATTCAATGTCCTGGGCGTCATGGCCAAAGCCGGCGAGCTTCTTTCGTGCGTTGTCAATGTTCAGCGCGCGGTCGATGCCACCCTGGATGGCCATACCAGCAACCGCAGCAATTCCCGCCTGGCCTACGCCAATCAGTGAGCTCGTGATTTGCTGGGTGTTAGTGCGCACGGCATTCCATGCGTTGGTCAGTCCGTTTCTCGCGCTTGTCGCGATGCCACTGAAGATGTTCTGAGCCCGCGACCTAAGCTCTGCAAACGATGACTGCACGTTGCCAGACGCGTCGCCCATGCTGTGATCCATAGAGCGCGATACTTCCTGCGCTTTGTTCTGAATCTGACTAAGCGAAGACTGCGCCTTATTTACGCCGTCGATAAAACCGTCGGCGTTGACGGTGAATTTCGCGGAGAGTGTATAGTCACTTGCCATATATACCTCCTCTCATTTATTTCTGTTGATTCGATAGAGCCTTCTCAAGCGCGGCCATTTTGTCGCGCGCTTCTTTCGCGCTCATGGTCTTTCTGTCAGGCTTGTTTGCTTCAACCCACAGAAGCTCAGGCTCCTCGCTCTTCTTCTTGTAGCCATTAGCGAGCGCGTTAGCTATTGCTTCATTGAGAAGCATTTGGTCAGACGCGACGCGGTCATGCTCAGCCACTTGAAGAAGGGCAATCTGAGCCGCTGTGAGCCTGTCAAACTCGTCTGGCGTCCATCCAAAGCGAACAGCCGCCCACGCCCACAACGCATCGCGCTCGTAGCCTGTCAGAGGCTTCTGTGGCGCTTCTTGTGGTTGGGTGGCTTGTTGTTTACTTGTGGACGGTCTGACCCAGCGCGGGCTTACCAGATCTACTGGAATAAAAAACCGCAGTCCTTCATAAGTGCGCCGCTTACAGCTTCAAGCGTCTGAGCGTAGCCATGCTCCTGCAGGTACTTTCCAGCAAGCTCGATGGCCTGTGTTGGGTTAACCCATGCACTTTGGCCACTCTCACGGATGCCATACGCGAAGATGGTCTTAGTCTCGCGCAGAGTTGGCTGAGCGGTGAACACGGAAATAATGCTCTTGTTACCAATCGCACTCTCGGCCATCTCCACACGCTTCTCCGCGTAGAGAAGCTCGTATGTAGTACCGTCAACCTCGAAGGTGAAATCTGCCATTTCTTACTCCTTAACTAATAAAAAAGGGGCAGCCGAAGCTACCCCGTGATTGCGTTTGTGGACGCCTATCGTCCTGTTGGCTTGGTGATTGCCTTAGCCTTTGCGGCTGCGTCAATATCGAACCACGTCCACTTGCCTGTACCTGTGAGAGATACAGACGCGGTGCGTACATCGTCGGTTGGAGAATCTGCCTCGTACTTGGTAACGATGACAGCGCCGCCACCGATTGGTGTGAAGTCTGTGTTGTCCAAGAACTCCTTGACGCACAGAATGGTGCCGTCGGCGAGTGCCTGGCGGAACAGTTTATCGCTCTCAGCGTCCTTGACGGCCACCGTATCGACGGAAACCTCGAAGGAACGGGTAGATGCGCGATTGACCTTCCAAGCACCGCGAGAAGACTTCGTGGAGACGCTCGTAGTGTCAGCGGAAAGCGATACCTTGTGAGACTTCTCGCCAGCGATTGCGAGAAGCTTAGAACCGTCCGCGCTGAATACGCCGAGCAGGACCTCTGCGCCGTTTACAGCGTTCACACCACCGGCGGAAACGTCACAATATGCACCACTATCGAATGCAGTTGAATCTGGCATAGTAATGCCCCTTTCTACTTAATAATCAGACCATAAGAGACGACCACCTCGAACGACACAACCGCGTGCCATTCGCCTGTTTCGTCTCGCTTGATTGTGTTTAGACCGTTATCCGTTTGACGGATTACCTGGAACGGACAAGCCAAACTAATTGGCTGGCTCATGGCTTCTTCTAGAGCCGTCACCATCTTGAATATCTCCTCGCGCGTCTTAGACGGCTTGGAGATTGCGTGAAGCTCGATGGTGTAGACATCCAGCCACATTGTTTTTGTTTTGTCCGGACGAACCGAAAGTGCGCCGACGGAATAAAGAGGAGAGGGTTCTTTATTCGCGTCGGTCACACATTTAACGCCCGTGCCGTCTTTGACACGTGCCACAACCGCCGCGACAAAATCGTCGAGCGGGAGTCGCCTTAGTGCTTGTCTCATAAGCCTTTACTCCTTAGATACTCGCCGCACCGCTTCTTTAGAACTGCGCGCGCCGCCTTGATTTCCGTAGCAAAGAAGTGCTGGCCTTCCACGAATGGAGCCTTTAGGCGCTTGCCAATCCTCGGAACGTACTGGCCAACGTTTTGACGATGGCCATACTCAACATGCGGAGCGTATTCGCCCGTGTAGCCAATCTCCCCTTCGCCACCTTTGACACTTTGGCGAATGGATCCAATCAACTCGCCCGTGTCTCTTGGTGTGGTTGCGCGTAGGTCTTCGGCTATCTCGTTCACGGTGCGCTTCATAACAATTTCAGGCTTAATGTTTGCGAGCTCTTTCAGTGCATCGCCAAGTCCGCCATCGTCAAACTGCAGGCGAACACTAGGCATACGCATCACCCTTTAGCTTCTTCAGTGACAGAACGCGACGGCGTCCGAAGTCACTCACATGGATAACCTCGAAGACGTCACCAGCGTCAATCACGGGAAAGCGGACGAGAGACGCGCGAAGAGCAAGCTCGACGGGAACTGTCGTGATAAGCGTCAAGTCGCACGCCGTGTAGTCGTTGCCTTCGTTTGCCGTCTCTACAAGGGATGCGGGACACACCCTCGCGCGGGTGGTTGTGAGCACCCGGCGCGAGAGTACGCGGTTCCCTAGCTTGTCGCGCGCGTCGGTATCCGCGAGTTCAATCAACTCGCACATCCGCCACTTCATACGAACCTCACCTTTGGGAACTGCAGGGCGGCGGTAGTGTCCGCTCTAGCAATCTCAGCCAAGGCAGAAAGCTCCGCGGCGTACTCGGCGAGCAAATCGTCCACAAACTGAAGGGACAAGGTTCCGCCCTGTCCCTCCGCCTCCTGCGTGATGCCTTCATCGAATCGGCGGTTCACCGCTTTGATGGTCGCATCGACCACAAGGGACTCGGCTGTGGTTGGTAGCGTTGATACGCCAACGCGCAAACAGATGCGGTCCGTGAGCGTATGCATGACCTCTTCCAGCCACTTATCGCTCGGCTTATCCTCGACCGCTTCGAGTCGTGTCTTGACACGATCTAATACGCTCATACGCTCACCTCCTTACTCGTGAATTAGGCGGTTGTCTTAATCTCTGCCTTGACAACGCCGTCGGTAATCTCTGGGAAGATCTTAACGCCAGACATAACCAGGGTGTCGCAGGTTGCGGTCTTGGTGTCGGTGCTGTGGGTGATACCAACGAAGCCAGTAGCGTCGGAGGTCAGGCCGAAGGTGGAAGCAAGGTCGGAACCATTTGCTGGGATATATGCCAGGTTCAGGTTCATGGCTGCAGTACCGTAGAGGGTGCCTACCTTAACCTTGGAAGAGGTGATTGCGGTACCCAGGCCAAGGAAGTCCTTGAGGTAAGTAATACCTCCAGCGTTCTGGGTGGTTACGGTTGCAGTGCCGAGGTAGTCAGCCACATCGAGAGGATTGACGAAGAAGACGAATGGATTAGCTGCGTCAGTGTCGAATCCGTCATAGCCCTCGAACTTAGCGGTAAGCGTTGCCCAGAGATTAGCCATAGTTGCCTGGAGGGTCTTGCCGTTCTTTGCTGCGGCTGTAGTAGTTGCGACGCTTGCAATCAGGTCGCTGCGGATACCGTTCTGAATGGTGCCGATAAGCTGTGCATCTGCCTCGTTGATTGCACGATCGCGGCCACGAAGCTGAATAGCCTCGGCGGAGGTTACGCGGCGATACTTGTTGAGAGGAAGCTCAATGGTCTGGTCAAGCTGACGCTTGATGTTAGACGCTGGAATGGTGTCGCCCTCAGCGACAACGCCACTCTTGACGTCCTTTACGAACTTATAGGTCTTGATGGTGCCGCCCTGTGGTACTGGGATAAGGTTGGTAATACCGAGAGCCTTCTGAAGCTCCTGGATGCCCTGGGAGAATCGGTTGACGTAATCAATAGAAATCTCAGGAGCGATGTCGGTCTTTACGGTAAGTCCTGTTTCTGCTGGCATAATAAGCCACCTTTCTTAGTGTTAAATAAACAATCCAATGTTGTCGCGGATAGCTGCTTGGCGAGTAATTGGGTCTTTAATGGCCAAGATTTCTTCTTTGGTCATCGTCTTAGTGGCCACACCCGCCGCAGGAGCTTTGCCCGCGAGCTGTTTCTTCACGGCATCTTCTACGGCCGCCGTGAAAGCCGTTGAGAAAGCGTCAACGGACGCCTTTGTTTCCTCTGCAGTCTCACCCACTAAACGCGCGAGAATGTCATCGCTGACCGCGATACCTTGCTCAGAGAGTTGACGACGAGACTCAGCCACCATCGCGTTTACAGTGTCGCGACGCTTGTACTCGTCAAGCTCCTTCTGGACCTTGTCACGTTCGTACTCTGCTTTTTGCTGAGCGTTCATCTCAGCCAGCTTTGCAGCTTCCTCAACCTTTGCGGCTTGCTGCTTTTCCCACTTCGCGAGACGCTTGGAAACAATCTCGTCAACATCAGCGTCCGTGTACTTTGGCTGCTGCTTGTTGTCCTGCTTTGGCTCAGTCTGTGTGGTGGCCGCGTCCTTGTTAGCGCCCTCGCCATCCACTGCAGGAGCCTGAGCTTGCTTAGTCTCCTCTGTGGTCTCTGTGGTTGTTGCTGCGTTAGTTTCTGCACCCATTGTTTTTCTCCTAATCCCCGGCGCTCCAAGGCGCGTCGGCGTGCCTTTTCTCCTTAGCTTTTAGCGACATCAAAGCTTGGTCGATGCATTAAAAAAGCGACCCTCTAGTCGCTTTCAATACACAGTTCAACAATTTTTTCCAGTACTTCGTCCGTGGGACATCCTCGGCAACGCATGAGCTCGCGCTCCCCTGCATCCACAACGCACACCGTCGGAAGATGAGTGATGCACTTCGCGTCCCTGGACCTCGGTGAGCAGTCCACGTCAACAATCTCGTACTCAATATCCTCTTCAGATAAAGCCGGCACTATCCTCTTGATAGTCCCGCGACAGATACTGCACCACTCGGCCATGTAGATCACTACTCGCGCCATATTCTCACCTCCTTGGCGAGGTAACAAAAAAGCCACCCGGAGGTGGCTCGTGAAAGCTAGTTAGTTGGTGAAGGTTAGAACTTTACATACTTTGGAATACGACCGTTATCGTATGGATCCTTTGGAACGCCGCGCTCAATATATCCGTTAATTTGCTCAATAAGGTCTGCGTCGTCTTTCCAGTAGCCAGGAATGGTGGGAAATGGTTCACCAAACTTTACTTTATATGCTTTGAACGCATTAAAAAGAGCTTCTTTGTTGTCTGCCATTACATCCCTCCCATTTCCTCTATCATTTTCAGGAATACTTCAAACGCCTGCGGGAAATATTCTTTTATTTTGCTCAATGATATATCAGAACCAGTGACTCCTGCAAACATTTCAGCAAATCCTTCAGTAGATTGATTCTCTCCATCTTCATCCCAGTATCCGTAAGGATGTCCCCAGATACCTTTTATTACTCCTTTAGTTGCTGCATCAAACATATCTGAAACTGCGTGCGCTTCGGCATCAGATAAGCCAGCTAGCTGTTCAAACATACGGAACTCAACCATATCTTCAAGGTCTTCAGGTGCAATTCCTTCATTTATTAATGTTTGCCTTAGACTTTGTATCGCTTTATTCGCATCGCTAGACAAAGCTTTTCTAAACGCTCCGTCTTCATATAGATACGAGAAAGGCCCGTCTCCTGAGCCATAAAGATAATCGATATTATGGCCAAACTCATGGAACCACGTATCTCCCGCCTCGCGTTTACCGTCGTCAAACAATCTCAAGTCAATTCCGACCTTATTGCTGACCGGATCATAATACGCTTCATATGTATCGAGGTAATCAGGCGCCAAGAATCGGTGTTCATTCTTAAAGTAAAGATTGCGTGCAGTTTTGTTTGAGCGTTTAAGGCGTTTATTCAGAAGCTTCTTGTGTTCTGCTTCGAGCTTTGTATAAACGGCTTCTTTTTTATTGATACGCTTTCTTGCAAAGAGATCTCGAATTCCTTCTACTTTCTTACCTTCTCCCTCCTCCTGCTTCTGTTGCCATGCGTCCCAATCGTCCACAGCTGGCGCAATCTGGCATCTACAGTATGGATGGAGTGGTGGGAAGTTCACGCCCACTTGCATATCCTCAAATCGGAACGTAGATCCATTCACGCCTTCACACTCTTCACAAGCGCGCTCGTCATGCACCACCTCAATGGTGTAGGAGTCGAAACCTTCACGCTTCAGCTCCTCAACCTGCGCCATGCGTGAGACGTAAGTTCCCTCGGTGTAGACCAGGCGCATAAGCGACGATTGCGGAACGTCCACAAAACGCTTCTCGAGAGCCTTCGCGATTCGCTGGTACGAGTCCCCGCGCGCAAGAGCCTTCGACATATCCTGCGCGACGTATGACGCGAGAGTTTCCGTGTTGTCCCAGATGCGCTGGGAGTATGACGTGTTACCCGTCCACACAGTATCAACGAACCGACGCACCGCGTCAGAGTCCATACTGTAGAACGCTCGACCAAATCCCATGGCTTCAGCCGCTGTGTTCGCACCGCGTAGAGACTGGCGCATGATGTGGTTGTCTATGCGCTGAACCACATCGCCCGTTGCTTGGTAGAGGTGCAAGCGTGCGGACGCCTGTAAGCCTTCGAGCCTGTTCAGTTGATAGATACTCTTACGCACATCCACAATGGACTGCATATCGGGGTGCTGGCGTAGAAACTCGTCACAGTCGCGGATAAGAAGCTCGCGGTCTTTAGAGTCCATTGTCTCCATAAGACGGCGATACTCCAGGACACCATTCTCGCCGTAGCGCTGATAGTACTCCGCAATCTCGCGGTTCAAGCGGCGAAGCTCGCTCTCGTAGGCGTTATGGACGCGTATCGACAGAGCGCGTTCGTCTTTCTCCATCGCTGCGTCAGCGAGTGTTTGGCGGCTGTGCCAATACGAGTCCATGTTGCTCCTTAGTTATTGTTTTCGTTCGTACGGTCAGGAACCATCTGTGCGGCTTGCTCAGCGCGTTCATCGGCCATGCGCTGCATCTCAGCCTGTGGCGAATCAACGCACGACAGAACGGAGAGCTGTGTCTCCTCGGACGTAATGCCGGAGAGGTTGCCCGCAATCTGAGACTCTTCAAGCAGATTCGATGGCAGGTTGCGTGTGAAGGTGGCGCGGACAGTAGTCCATGCCTTAGCGTCTAGGCGTGTGTTTCCTGCGTAGTTACAAAGCAGCTTCCAACGCCTAGAGAGTGAACGGCGGAACTTCCTCTGCTTTACTACGGCGATATCGCTCATAGCCTGCAGGCGGTACTTGATAGCAATGCCGGAGCTGGTGTCGAACTTCTCGCTTGAGAGATCTGAAACCATCGACAAAACGAAGATAAGACGCTCCACACGATCAATGAAGTTTTCCTGCGTGCCGTCTGCGTCAGGCTTAGACAGAAACTCCACAGTGACGTTTGCCGCATCCCTCGAGTCCAGGTTGATGATGCGCGAGTCTCTCAAGTTCTGCAGCGTTTGCTCGTCCAGGCGCGCGCCGAGAATCTTCAGATATGCGTCAGCGTAATACTCGACATCGTTGGCCTTCTCGGAGATGGCTTTGTTGTACGCGTTAATGAGTGACATGACACCCTCGAACAAGCCAAGGCGCTCCTCATTGTCCACATACTCAACTACAGGCACATCGTCAAAGCCGTGGATGACAGGCTCGCCGAAGATGACCTTCGAGCCGTCCATCACGAATGGCGTCTCGAACATGGAATCGTAGAGTGTGCCGCGCAGTGTGTCTCGGGCGTTGTCGAACAAGTTATCATCCAACCAGAAGCGCACCGCGTAGATGATGTCATTTTCTACCGTGTCATCACGGACGACAAAACAGTTCAGCGGTGTCACGGAGCAAGAACGCGCGAAGGCTTCCTCGTCGCGCCACATCAGCTCGTAGCCTGCGCCGTAGATATCGGCAAGCTTGGAAAGTTCAGCGTCCAGGTCGTCGGAATCATTGACCGCGCTCCAAACGTCCAGATACTCCGCAAACGCTTCATCGTCAGCGGTAGTGCGGATAGGAACGCCCAAGAAGTAGCCGACCATGGAGTCCACGATCTGCTTGGCGAAATTGGCCACGAGTCTATTGTCCGGCTTGTATTCCGCCTTTTCCTTTTGGTGCAAGATGTCGTGGTCGCCCTCATATGCTTTACGAAGGCTGGCCAAGCGGTTAACCTGCTTTGTGCGGTAGTCCACCAGAAGCTTGCCAAGAAGCTCCGCGGTCATCTGTGTGTCTTTTGGTAGGCGGTAGCCGCCCCTTGGCTCAAACGTGGAAGCGTTTGCTCCCTTAACGTCAGCACTCACTAAATGCCTCCTCTAAATAGTCGAATGGTTGGCGCGTTGTCGTGTAAGCGAATAGCGCAAGAGAGGGAATCAGGCGCATCATCGTGCTCTGCTCCCTCGGTGAAGTCCATGACTTCGTTCCAATAATCGACGCTGGCTTCGCGGACACTCTCAAGCCTGGACAGCTTGGACCATGTGCCTCGGCCATACGTCGCAACCTTGATGAACTTGTTGGCGGTCTCTGAATACGTGTGAACGGGCAAGCCATACCCGTCGAGCTTGTCGGCCACGTAGCCTTTATCCGCGTTCTTCTCCATGTAGACCGTGCCAAGTCTCAGCTCGCGGTGTAGCTCCAAGATGCGCGCCATACAGCGGTCAACGTGCGTCTCGCGGTATAGCTCGCCATGGACGTAAGCTTCATCGTCCACCCACTTGATACACGTGATTGCCGTACCGTCTGAACCGCCATAAGCCGCATCCACATGCATGATGCCATCGTAGAGAAGGCACTCGTCTTTGAAGGTCTTACAGTCGCCCTCGAAGACCACGCCTTCCTCGGCCACGTGGCGGAGCTCATAGTTAGCCGCAAAGAGTGAGTGCGTCATTGACGCCTTCAATTGTGTGGCAGCGTCCACACTCACGAGCCCTGTGGTATCCCATGGCCACTTCTCAGCGGGCGGCATGATGGTGAACGCGTCGTCTTTCACTTCTCAGCGGGCGGCATGATGGTGAACGCGTCGTCTTTATGCCACGGGGTTCCCGTGTTAATAATGCGTCCGCCGCGGTTCTTAACGTTCTGCAGCTCGCGGTAAATCTGCTTTGTGCGCTCACGCTCGGCACGGCTCACACGGTCACGCAGTGTGACGATGTCATCCGTGAAGATGATGTCCCAGTGCTTACCGGTAAGCGAGCCGCCAATGCCGATGCCCGTCAGTTGAGGGGAACCGGAGACGTTACACGCGAGACTTGTCGATATTGTCGTAGAGCTTGCCGTGGTCAGCTTCAGTGGCTGGCCGTAGATGCTCTGCGCAATCTCCTGGGTGAGAGGATGCTCGACCATGCGACGAGCTGCCGCGAGTACTTCCGCGACGTCATTCTCGCCTTTGCGTTGGAATCCCACC